>ERZ1643247.115-NODE-115-length-111761-cov-44.846159_pt1 | contig 111761 bp, 102 predicted proteins | sample MGYA00579264_ERZ1643247 | MGnify/ENA primary metagenome ERZ1643247 (study PRJEB29033, sample SAMEA4952262) | chicken gut metagenome | biome: Broiler Chicken; feature: Gastrointestinal Tract; material: Caecum | place: Ireland | collected 2018 | study: Broiler... | reverse complement strand
ACAAGGGCTATGCCCGAAAAATAAAAACCACGTGCTTTGCACGTGGATGATTATTACATGTCGGCGGAATTTGCAGCCATCGCTTTGTTTAAAGGCAGTTTTTTATCTGCAAACCGAAGCATTGTTTGACAACTTGTTCGTGTTTATGATATAGTATATCAAACGTAAAACGAAAGTTTTTACCGAAAAATATGGCAGAAATTCAGACAGAGGAATGCAGCATGAATCAACGGGATACATTAAAAATCAATGCGGCGGGGCATCTGGAGATCGGCGGAGCCGACGCAACGGAACTCGCGGAGAAATTCGGTACGCCGCTCTATGTGATGGACGAAAAATATATCCGCGATATGTGTTCCGCATACCGCAGGGCGATCGAGGAAGATTATGCGGGCAACGGACTTGTTTTGTACGCTTCCAAAGCGTTTGCTTGCATGGCGATCTATAAAATTGTCGCTGCGGAAGGGATCGGCGTCGACGTTGTATCCGGCGGGGAACTGTATACGGCGTTGAAAGCGGGATTCCCGGCTGAAAAGATCTATATGCACGGGAATAATAAATTGCCGTCGGAGCTGGAAATGGCTGTCGACAGCCGCGTTGGCTGTATTGTCGTTGACTCTTTGGCGGAAATCGATAAGCTCGACTCGCTGTGCGAAAGGCGCGGGGTTATACAGCGTATTCTTATCCGCGTCAATCCGGGCGTGGAGGCGCACACCCATCATTTCATACAGACGGCAAAGACGGACAGCAAGTTCGGTTTTTCGCTCGCGGACGGTACGGCGGAAGCGGTTACGGTGCATGCTTTATCCAAAAAACATCTCCGGCTGGACGGGTATCACTGCCATATCGGTTCTCAAATATTCGAAAAAGAATCGTTCGGGCTGGCTGCAGACAAAATGCTTGCTTTTATGTCGGCAATGAAAACTGCGCACGGGTTTGAGGCAAGAACGCTGAATCTTGGAGGCGGATACGGAATCTGGTACTCCGACGGGGATGCCCGTTACAGCGTATCCGATTACACGGGATACCTGAAAACGGTTATAGCTGAGGTCAAATGCAAAGCACGGGAATACGGGATTCGTGAACCGTTTCTTCTCGTGGAGCCGGGTCGTTCTATCGTCGGGGAGGCGGGCGTAACGCTGTATACCGTCGGAACGATCAAAGAAATTCCCGGCGTCAAAAAGTATGTTGCGGTGGACGGCGGTATGTTTGACAATCCCCGTTATGCGCTGTATCAGGCAAAATATACCGCATTGCTTGCCAATAGAGCGGCAGAAAAACCTTGTGAGGTCGTAACGGTTGCGGGGAAATGCTGCGAGAGCGGGGATATTGTTTGCGCAAATGTATCCTTGCCGAAGGCGGAAACCGGAGATATTCTGGCTGTTCTTTCGACGGGGGCATACAATTATTCCATGGCAAGCAATTACAATCGCAATCCCGTTCCGCCGGTTGTTCTGGTTCGCGACGGGAAAGCGGAATATATTGTAAAGCCGCAATCGTATGAAGATATTATCCGCAACGACGTGATTCCCGCGTACCTGCAAAAATGAAAATGAGGGCGGACAACCGTATTTCGCCGCAAAGCCGGAACTTTGCGACGGGTGCGCATCCGCTCTTTTTTTTGCACAGGGTCATGCGCGTATGTCTTGCTTTTTTTATTAAAATATAGTATAATTTTTTTATGTATGATTTTCTGTTTATTATCGCGAGCTTTATCGCTGTAGCCGTCGTTCTTTCGCTGCACGAATTTGCGCACGCGTTCGTGGCATATAAATGCGGCGACGTGACGCCGAAACTGAACGGTCGGCTGACGATCAATCCGATCGCGCATTTTGATTTGCTCGGCTTGCTTATGTTCACATTTGCCGGATTCGGCTGGGCGAAGCCGGTGCCGATTAACCCGTATAACTTCCGGCATTATAAGCGAGGGTTGGGTTTTACAGCGGTTGCCGGCGTCGTAATGAATTATATTACGGCATTTTTGTTTTACCCGGTTTACTTGCTCATACTGCGCTTTGTCAATCTGCCGTGGGAACCGGTCAATTTCTTTCTCTCAACGCTGCCCTTGCTGATGTACAGTTATTCGCTCGCCTTTTGCGTGTTCAACCTCATTCCGCTGCCTCCGCTTGACGGTTGGCGGGTGGTAGAGGCGGTCAATCATAAGCGCGGCAGGGTGTTCCGCTTTTTTCAGCGGTACGGCAATATTATTTTGTTAGTCCTGATCGGTATACATTTTCTGGTCAACATTCTCAGTCGTTTTGAATATTTCGTTATTGCATCACAGATTTTCAGCTACATCGATATTTTAGGTTACATCATGACTTTCGTGACGCATTATCTCGGCTGGCCGATAACGGCGTTGTGGGGATTGATATTCGCGCTTTAAGGGGAAATCGCATATGGCAAAAGATCCTGCCGAAAATTTTGAGTCGGTCGTCGATTATACGACGGTTCTGGACAATTTTGAAGGGCCGCTCGACTTGCTTTTGTATTTGATCAAGCAGGAGCGCATCGAAATCAAAGACATATTTGTTTCCAAGGTGACCGAGCAGTTCCTCGATTATATGAAAGGTTTGCCTTATATCGATATCGATAAGGCGAGCGAGTATTTGAGTATTGCTTCCGCAATTTTGGAAATCAAAGCGAAGAGCCTTGTTCCTGCGCTGGTCGAACCGGAGTCGGATGAAGAGGATGCCGAATCCGTGCTGATCCGTGCGCTTGAAGAATATAGGCTTTTAAAAGAAGAAAGCGCAAAGTTAAAGGAGCTGGAAACGGTCGGCTACTATTATAAGGAACCGGATAAGAACGTCGGAGAGGCAAAAATCGTATACCGAGACTTCAATCTGGAAGGCTTACTGAAAGCGTTCACCGATCTCATGCTTCGTCAGGAGGCGCGTTTGCGTGACGAAGGCGTTCAGCGCGAAATTCCGAAAGATGTATATACGATCCCTGACCGTGCGGCATATATTTGCGAAACGGTCGGCGAACGCGGTCAGGTCGATTTTGAAGAATTGTTCTCGCCTCATTCCGGGAGGAGTGAAATTATCACGACTTTCCAGGCTCTTTTGGAATTGTTAAAGCATCAGTTTGTGCGCGTGGAACAGGGCGCAACATTTGACAAAATCATTATTAAATACAATCCCGACAGAAGTGAGGAGGAAGATTTTGGAAATTTTGGAGAATTTGAGTAATATACTCGAGAGCATACTCTTTGTTTCCGGCAACCCCGTGCCGATCGATATAATTGCGGAAAAACTCGGCGTCGGGGAAAAGGATGTGCGCGATGCCGCAAAAAAACTGCAGGAACGGTATGCGGAAAAGGGAGGGCTGCGCCTGTTGACCTTCAATAAAAAATTGCAGCTTTCCAGCAATCCTGAATATAAAGATTATGTATCATCGGTATTGAACCCGATCAAAGAGCGGGAATTTACTCGTACGATACTGGAATGTTCGGCGATCATTGCCTACAAACAACCGATCACGAAAGGCGAATTGGAGGCTCTGCGCGGTCTGAATTGCGATTATGCGATACATACGTTGCTTGATTTGAAGATGATCGAACCGGTTGGACGCAAAGATGCTGTCGGGCGACCCATCCTGTATGCAACGACCGATAATTTTCTGAAGAGATTCAAGCTGAACAGCATTGAAGATTTGCCCGATTACGACGAGTTGATGGAAAGCATCGCAAAACTTCATGCAGACGAGCCGGATTCTTACTTGTACGCAAACAATGTCTATGTCGACAGCGAAGCGGGTCAGGAGGGGGGCGGATCGCCTTCGGAACCAGGCGTTGCGGCGGAGCGCGTTTCCGGAGAAAAGAGTTCCGGCAAGGATGAAGCAAGGGAAGATCTTCCGGACTTTTTGCAGGATCTGGATGAGGATGAAATCATAAAAATCGAATAAAAAGCATAGCAGGACTTATAAAGCAGCCGCTCGCGGGTGGCTGCTTTATGGTGTATAGCGTCCGCCTTCCTGCAGGGACAGCGGATTTGAAGCAGCTCGGGAACTGCTTGCGCTGGTATAAATTGATGTTATTATTTTCGGAGTGATATGACAGAACTTATCTTTGTAAGGCATGGTGAAAGTGAATCGAACGAAAGAGGGCTTTTTACCGGACAGGCGGATGTTTCCCTTTCCGGGTTGGGGGAAAAGCAGGCGACTGCATTGAAAAATTTTATCCTCAAAAAATATACGGTAGATGCTGTTTATTCAAGCGACCTGAAGCGTGCGCGTGATACGGTTTTACCGATCGCAAAAGCGCTGCATCTGCCTGTTCAGACAAATGCTCGGTTGCGGGAAATCTACGGCGGGTTGTGGGAGGAATGTCCTATCCGGTACATTGCCGAAAATTATAAAAATGACTATATGGTTTGGTGTGAAAATATCGGATTGGCTCGCTGCACGGGCGGAGAATCGATGGAGGAAGTCCAAAAAAGGGGGATCGCGGCAGTCGCAGAGATTGCAGAGGCAAATGTCGGGAAAACAGTTTTGATCGGCACGCATGCAGGTTTCCTGCGCGCAATGCAATGTTATTGGCAGGGGGTGCCGTTGGAGCGAATGAAAGATATTCCATGGGTGCCGAATGCGTCGGTTACCGTAGTCCGTTACAACGGCGGAGCCCCTGCGCTGATAAGTCTTGCCGATGTGTCCTTTTTGCAGGGCGTAATTACGGAACTGACAAAGGGGATCTGATGTCCGGGCGCAAAGACAGCCAGCCGCAAACGAGAAGCGGATGAATTTTTAAGCAGATTGCAGAATATTTCAGAACACATCAAAAAAAGGAGTTGCCTAAATCGAGGCGACTCCTTTTTTTGAAACGATAGAATTATACTTATGTCTGCTGTACGCAGTTACGCGCGGAAGGGGTCAAATTTGTGCAAAAACCGATTCTCCACGTCGGCTTCGATCTCTACAGCATCTCCGCTGTAAAAAATGCTTCGCTCTGTTGCAAACCGCTTCAGCTTTTCGTATTCGCCGATGTTCAGGTAGGGAATCCGCAGGCGGATTCTGGAAAGGTTTTCAGAAAAGAACTCCGCAATTTTGCTTTTTAATCCTTCCAAGCCGACGCCGCGTTTTGCCGAAATAAAGATACTGTCGCGGGGAAATCCGTCGAATGAAGCCAGGCTTTCGCTTTTGTTCATGACGGTAAGATGCGGAACTTCACAATGAAGTTCATCCAAAGTCTTTAATGTAGTGTCAAGTTGCATTGCATAGTCGTCGGTCGCATCACAAACAATAAGAAGCAAATCGCAGTTCAAAGCGCTTTCCAGTGTCGAATGAAAAGCCGAAATTAAATTGTGGGGCAATTCGCGCAAAAATCCTACTGTGTCTGTCAAAAGATAATCTCTGCCGTCTATGATAAGTTTGCGCGATGTCGTGTCCAATGTTGCAAACAGCCGATCGGCTGCATAAATGTTCGCTCCCGTAAGGCAGTTCAAAAGTGTTGATTTGCCGGTATTTGTGTAACCAACCAAGGAAATTGTGCGTATATTATCTTTTTTTCTTCGGGATGCAATCAGCCTGCGATTGTTCTTCAGACTTTCCAGTTTCTTTTCAAGATAATCAATTCTTTCGCGTATGCGGCGCCTGTCCGTTTCGAGTTTTGTTTCTCCCGGGCCGCGTGTGCCTATGCCGCCTCCTAAACGGGAAAGAGCGGAGCCTTTTCCTTTTAACCGCGGATAATTATATTGCAACTGTGCGAGCTCAACCTGTAATTTTCCTTCGTTGCTATTTGCGTTGCGGGCAAAAATATCTAAAATCAGAGTAGTTCTGTCGATTACTTTTCGATCATCGAGAGCAGAAGAAATATTGAGGGTCTGCGAAGGGGACAGGTCGCCATTGAAAAGCACCGTAATATCCAATCCGGCAAGCCTTTCGCGCAATTCGGATAATTTGCCGGCGCCAATGTACGTTGCCGGATTGATTTCGCGTATATTCTGATAAATTGTTCCGGCATATGCCGAGCCGGAACTTTCGATCAATGAAACCGCCTCCTGTTGCAAAGAACGGTAATTTTCTCCCAAAACCGGCTGTATAATATAAATCTTTTCTTGTATATTCTTTTCAGATTCAAACATTAAATATGTCTCAATTTTAATATTTTTACGGTTATATATAGTACTATGTCACACATAAATACGATAAAATGGGTTATTTATCGTCATTATCGCGCAATTTTACCTTTCCTGCAACCGAACGACGTATATCTTCGCTGATGGCGGCATAATGCTTTTTGGTTGTGTTCACGTCTTTATGCCCGAGCACATCGGCGACGACATATATATCTTTAGTTTCCCGATACAATTGCGTGCCGTAGGTGCTTCGCAATTTATGTGGCGAAATTTTTTTCAGCGGAGCGATAATACGGCTGTATTTTTTTACAAGATTTTCGACAGCGCGTATGCTGATGCGATTCTTTTTCAAGGAAAGAAACAGAGCATGCTCGCCTTCGGGAATATCTTTGCATTCTTCCTTAAATGCAATATATTTAGCCAAAGCATCGGCGACTTCGTCCGAAAAATAGAGGATTGTTTGATTACCGCCTTTTCGTGTCACGCGGAAGCTATAATTTGTAAAGTCGATATCCTCATTGTTTAAGCCAACCAACTCACTGATTCGGATTCCGGTGCCTAAAAAAAGCGTCAAAATTGCAACATCCCGAATTTTTGTTTTTTCATGGAATGCCTGCTGGTGTTCCGTCATGCCTGAACCGGAATCCGCGCAATTTAAAAGATCGGCGACCTCGTTTACTTCCAGCCGAATAATTTCTTTTTCGTGAATCTTGGGAAGGGATACTTTTGCGGCATTGTCAACCTGAATGCGTTCTCTGGAGAAAAAATATTTAAACATCGCGCGCACCGACGACAATTTTCGCGCTTTAGCGCGTTCGCTGCAGCTTTCCGCTTTTCCGTTGAAGTTATAGCGGTTCAGATAACTCAAAAATCGTTCAATATCATACGCCTGAATGCGTTCGAGGTCATTCAAGGATAAATCCAATACAGATTTATCTCGCAAAACCTTTTTAACGAGATAATCGAAAAATATGCGAAGATCGTAGGCGTAGTTTAATCTTGTCAAAGTACTCGTTTGGTTTTCAATTCCTACAAAATAGTCTTCCACAAAGGGAGGAAGTTCTTCCAAAAGGTACTGGATCTTTTCCAGATTTTTTTGATTGCGCGATTGATAGAAATTTTTTTCATTCATAGTAACAATTATAACGCAAATTCTTGTAAAAAGCAATCCTAAATAATTTTTTGATTTATTTTTCTGTCACAAACAACGCTATAGGCTTTTTCGTATGCATATCTGCCAAATCGCATATTCAACGATGCTGCGATACGTTATAGAACTCGCCGTGTTTCGTCGTTTTTTGAGATTTCATGATTTTTAAATAAGTATTTATAAACTCCCTGTATTTTAAAGAGTTTTTACCGTTATCTATGCGTAAAAGCTGTGTTTTACGCATAGATAAAACTGTTCGAGTTGATAGAAAAATGGGGATTTATCTATTCCCCACTTTCAAACTTCTTCTGCTATATTTTTTCGCTAAATTTCAGTTTTATAACTGCGCTCTATTGCATATTGCAAACAAAACAGAAACAGCTTTGGTGCCTCTTTTTATACCTTCTTTTATGCGACTTCTTCTCTTTTGAGTAAGCACATCTGCACTATCAGGTTTTAATAACTAACTCCATGTCCCGGAAGTTTATTTCAGCAAACCATCTCGAAAAAAGTTTTTCGAGCCAATTTTTTTGGCGGTGAGACGAAATACGACGCATCCGTCCGGACAGACGATCGTTTTACTGTATTTACCGTCGCCGCCAATGTTTTCAAGATCGCCGCCGCTCCGAACCGATTCCATAATCGGATATAACATCATCATGGTTTTGGAGCAAATCCCCTGACCGTCTCGATTGACCGGGCATCCATAAGTACAGGTATATCGGTCTCCGATCTCCTCGCCGTTTCTGCAATAATGTTCAGTGCGATCTCCCCGTAAAAACCCCGTAACCTCAATTTCAAAGGAATATTCTTCGTCGAACCACTTTTTCATGGCGTTTCCTCCGGAAAAATTCAATATGTTGCGTTTGCAGGTCTTTAAAAACTACTATTTTTTTGCCATGTTGCCAATCATTGCAAAGCCTGCCCGCAAATGAAGTTCATTTGCGGGCAGGTGGGTTAAGCTGTTCTTGTGCTATTCGCTGTCTTCAGAATCGTTTTCCATCAGAATATCCGTTTGAGATTCGATTTCGGGTTTGGTCAATGTCTCGGCGTCGGCAATCGATTCGTTATCGTCTGCGCCATTCGCCTGCTCCGGCTCGTCTTCCTCTCGCGGCGCAACGGCAACTGTCGCGACCTCCGAATCCTTCAGCCGCATAACGCGCACGCCCTGCGTATTTCTGCCGATCATGGAAATATCCGATACATGCATCCGGATAATTGTTCCGTTATTCGAGATGATCATAATGTCCTCGTTCTCATTGACAATCTTCAAGTTGACGAGGTACCCTGTTTTTTCGTTGAATACGCCGGCTTTAATGCCCTTCCCCGCGCGTCCCTGCAAACGGTAGTCCTCGACATCGGAACGCTTGCCGTATCCCTTTGAGGTCAGCGTCAGGATCTGGCAATCGGGTTTGACAACAAGCATGTCGACGAGCCTGTCCGATTCCCCGAGATTCATTGCTTTGACGCCTTGCGTATCCCTGCCCATCGGGCGTACATCTTTTTCGCTGAAGCGGATACACTTGCCCTCGCGGGATGCGATGATCAGTTCATCTTCGCCGGTTGTAAACTGAACAGAGATCAGTTCATCGCCCTCGTTGATCTTGATTGCGATTTTGCCGACTTTGCGAATATTTTCGAACTCTTCGAGCGACGTCTTTTTGATAAGCCCGTTGCGCGTTGCCATGGCAATATATCCGGTCGTATCTTTTGCCAAAGGAATGACCGCTGTGATCTTTTCGTCTTGCTCGATCTGCAAAAGATTGACGATTGCGCGACCTCGCGCCTGGCGCTGCGCCTCGGGAATTTCGTAACCTTTGATGCAGTAAACTTTTCCGTAGCTGGAGAAGAACAGAATATTGTCGTGCGTGGAACTGATAAATAGCTTTTCAACGAAGTCCTCTTCCTTCGGTTTGTGCGCGGTGACGCCCATCCCGCCGCGACGCTGCGCCTTGTATTCGGCGACCGGCTGACGTTTGACGTAGCCGGAATGCGTCATCGAAATGACGACTTCCTCTTCCTCTATAAGGTCTTCGACGTCGATCTCGCCATAGTCATAGGAAAGTTCTGTCTTGCGTTCGCTCGGATAACTGTCTCGGATGGTGCAAAGGTCAGTCTTAATGATGTCGAGAACTCTCTGCTCATTTGCGAGAATATCTTTCAGGTCGGCAATCGTGCGTTCCAACTGTTCCAACTCTTCCTGCAGTTTTTCGACTTCCAGGGACGTCAGGCGCTGCAAGCGCATTTCAAGGATCGCGTTCGCCTGCTTGTCCGAAAGTTCAAACGCCTGCATCAACTTCTCGCAGGCAACGTTTTTATCCGCCGATTGCTTGATGATGGCGATGACTTCGTCGATATTCGCGAGCGCGAGAACGAGTCCTGCGACGATGTGCGCGCGCTCCTCTGCCTTGTTCAGGTCATATTTTGTGCGGCGGACGATGACGTCTTTCTGATGTTCAATATAATAATGAATGCACTCCTTGAGATTGAGCACTTTCGGCTCGCCGTCCACAAGTGCGAGCAAGATTATGCCGTTGGAGGTCTGCAGTTGTGTGTGTTTGTACAGAAGGTTAAGAACGACCTGAGCGTTCGCATCCTTGCGCAACTCGATGACGATGCGCATACCGTCGCGGTCGGATTCTTCGCGTATGTCGGAAATGCCTTCGATGCGCTTATCTTTAACCAAATCGGCAATGTTTTCAATCAGCTTTGCCTTGTTGACCTGGTACGGGATTTCGCTTACGACGATGCGTGTGCGTTGGGTGTTGCCCGAAGTATAGTCCTCTATTTCGCAGCGGGCGCGCAAAATATAATTGCCTCGACCGGTGCGATAGGCGCGTTTGATGCCTGCCCTGCCCATCAAAATCGCTCCCGTCGGGAAATCCGGTGCGGGGATATGTTCCATCAATTCATCGATGGAGATTTCGGGGTTATCGATCTGTGCAATGACGCCGTCGATGACTTCGGCGAGGTTGTGCGGCGGGATATTCGTCGCCATACCGACGGCGATGCCGTCGCTGCCGTTTACGAGCAGGTTCGGGAATCGTGCGGGCAAAACGCACGGCTGCATCCCGGTATCGTCGAACGTCGGATAATAATCGACCGTCTCTTTATCCAGGTCGCGCAGCATTTCCGCCGCGAGTTTGGACATCCTCGCCTCGGTATAACGCATTGCCGCGGGCGGGTCGCCGTCGACGGAGCCGAAGTTTCCGTGCCCGTCCACGAGCGGGAAATTGATGGTAAAATCCTGCGCCAAACGCACGAGCGCGTCATAGACGGCGCTGTCGCCGTGCGGGTGATATTTACCCAAAACATCGCCGACGATACGGGCGCACTTGCGGTACGCCTTGTCGTTATACAACCCCATCTCGTGCATGGAATACAGAATGCGGCGATGCACGGGTTTCAGCCCGTCGCGCACGTCGGGAATGGCACGGCTGACGTTAACCGCCATTGCATAGGCAATGAAGGACTTTTTCAGCTCGTCGTCCACCTCGACGTCGATCATGTTTGTCATTGCGAGAGTCTTTTTAAACTCTTCGGTAAGTTCCGGACTTGTCTCTTTCTTCGCCATCGTTCAACCTCAAATATCCAGTTCTGCGACGAGTTTCGCGTTCTGCTCGATGAATTGTCTGCGCAGTTCGGGTTTTTCGCCCATCAAGAGCGAGAACATCTCGTCCGCCTCGACTGCATCCTTCATATTGACGCGCAGAAGCGTACGCGTTGCAGGGTTCATCGTCGTCTCCCAAAGCTGTGTGCTGTTCATTTCGCCCAGACCTTTATAGCGCTGCAACTCAAATTTACCCGGGTTGGAATTGCGGTATTCCTCCAATTCCGCATCCGAATACATATATTTCTCATCCTTGCCCCGCGTTGCCTTATACAGCGGCGGCTGCGCGACGTATACATGACCGTTTTCGATGAGCGGGCGCATGAAACGGAAAAAGAAGGTCAAAAGCAGAATACGGATATGGCTACCGTCGACATCGGCATCGGTCATACAGATGATGCGGTCATAGCGCAGTTTACTCTCGTCGAAATCGTCATGAATGCCGCAGCCGAACGCGGTGATCATGCTCTTAATCTCCTCGTTTTCGAGCACGCGGTTGAGCCGCGCCTTTTCGACGTTGAGGATTTTGCCGCGCAGCGGCAGAATCGCCTGAAAACGGCGGTCGCGCCCCTGCTTTGCCGTACCGCCCGCCGAGTCGCCCTCGACGAGGTAGATCTCGCACAGTTCCGAACGCTTTTCGCTGCAATCGGCGAGCTTCCCGGGGAGTGTCGTGCTTTCCAGAATACCCTTCCGCCTCGTCAGTTCGCGGGCATTTCTCGCCGCGTCGCGCGCCTTCTGCGCGGTGATGCAGCGCAGAATCAGCTCGCGCGCCTGCGAAGGATTCTCTTCCAGATAGGTGCCGAGATGCTCCACCGTCGCCTTTTGCACGAAGGAGCGCATAGCGCTGTTGCCCAGTTTCGTCTTGGTCTGCCCCTCGAACTGCGGTTCGGTCAATTTGACGGATACGACTGCCGTGATGCCTTCGCGCACGTCGTCGCCCGTCAGCTTGTCGTTCTCCTTGAGGATATTCAGCCGATGCCCCGCATCGTTGATGACCTTTGTGAGCGCCGCTTTGAAGCCGTCGAGGTGGGTGCCGCCCTCCTCGGTATGGATGTTGTTCGCATAGCTGAAAATAGTTTCGCTGTAGCTGTCGTTATACTGAATGGCGACTTCGATCGCGCTGTCGTCCTGCGTCTCTTCGAAATATACGGGTTTGTCGAACAGCGTCTCTTTATTCTTGTTGAGGTCTTCCACGAAGTGCAGGATGCCGCCCTCGTAGCAGAATTCATCAAACTTCGGCTTCTCCTCGCGGTCGTCCTGAATGGAGATCGTGAGCCCCTTATTGAGGTAGGCAAGCTCGCGCAGGCGGACTTTCAGATTATCGTAGTTAAAGATAATCGTCTCGAAAATTTCGTCATCGGGATAGAAGGTTACCTTCGTGCCCGTCTTGTCGGTATCGCCGACGATCGCGAGCGCACGCTGCGGCACGCCGCGGTTATAGATCTGCTTGTAGACGTGACCGTTCTGATATACTTCCACTTCGAGCCATTCGGAGAGCGCGTTGACGACGGAAAGACCGACGCCGTGCAGACCGCCCGAAATTTTATATCCTCCGCCGCCGAATTTGCCGCCCGCATGCAATTTTGTTAAAACCAGTTCGACCGAGGAGATACCCTCTTTATGGTGAATGCCTGTGGGGATTCCGCGCCCGTTGTCGAGAACGGAGCAAGACCCGTCTTTGTTGATGGTAACGCGGATCGCGGTGCAGTAGCCGGCGAGCGCCTCGTCGATGGAGTTATCGACGATTTCCTGCACAAGGTGATGCAGTCCCCGCTCGTCCGTAGAACCGATGTACATGCCCGGGCGTTTACGGACAGGTTCCAACCCCTCCAGAACCTGAATTTGCTCTTCTCCGTATTCACCCTGTACCTTATTTGTCATAGCTGAAAATCTCCTGTTTTACGATTAAAAGTCGCGGATTTTTACCTTATAATTATAGCATATTTCGCCCGAAAACGGAAGCGATTTACCGCCGATTTTTGATTAAAATTTTAAGTGACCGCATTTAACGCCGTTAAACAGCCTTCTGCGGCTCGAAAATGATTTCTTTGACTGATGACAGCGGAGCGTGAAAATCCCGACGGCATTTCCGCACCTGCACGAATAAAAAAAGAGCCTTTGTTCCATACTTGAAAATAAAGCGAAACGGAGGCATGTGAACAATTTATGGAAAAATTCCGGTGTTGCAATTGCGGAAAGGAATGCGACGGAAGCGAGATATATGAGTGCCGCGAATGCGGGGCGTTTCTCTGTGAAGGCTGTTGCGGCGGAGCTGACGGGGTATGCCCGCATTGTTACGGCAACGCACATAAACTATGCTGACCACCCGCAAAATAAAAGGGGCGAGGTACATTTCGACCTCGCCTTTTTACCTTTTATAAAACAGGTTCGTAAAAAATATCTGTCTTGATATCATTGCGAATACCTTCGAGCAGTTTATGTTCGTATTTTCCCAAGCCTTTGATATAATAGCTTTCCGCCTTTTCTTCGGCTGCATTCAGTTCCCGCAGGGCGGCGCCCTTGTCTTCGTTCACATACAGCTCATATGCGGCGGAAATACGGTGAGCGGATAAAGAACCCTCACCTTTTAGATACAGCCTGACCTGCGGATAAAGCGTACGCGCGCCTTCGTAATCCCCTCTTCGGCATTTGCAGTAAAGGATATCCGCCGTAATATCGTTTTTATAGTATTGAGGTACATATTCGAGAAGATCTTCAAGGCGTTGGCACGCTTTTGCGGCGTTTTCCCTGTCGCCCGCATCGATATAGTACGAGAGCCTGTAATTCGTCAGGAGTATAAAATTCAGGTCGTCTTCGGGAAGCTGCGGCGCACCGAAATACAACTGTTTGTCGATTTCGGACGGCGTAAAACCCTGGTAAAGATAAGCCTCGATCGCCAAAATATTGACCGCCGTCAGATAAGACGGCTCTTTTTTGATTAGACCTTTGAGCATTGCGCCGTCCGTATCAAGATTGTCGTCGTTAAAAGGCAGTACATTGTAAAAGAAAATATGGAAGGCGTACGGTAATGCGGTACAGATGAGTGCGTAAGCGGCAAACGGCAGCTGCCTGTAAAAATCGAGCGCCAATTCTGCCCCCGCAAGGAACAGAAGCGAAAACGCAAGTCCTCCGCACACAACCGCGAGATACTTGCCGTACAGGTTGTCCGCATTTTTCGGGAGCATCTCCGTCGCGCCCGCAAGAGACTCGGGCAAGCGTCTGGCGGCGACGCGAAGCCTTCCTTCGTCGCGGTAAAGATAAATAAACCCGACCCTCATACTGTTAAAGCGGAAACCGCAGATCAATCCGATGAGAATATGCCCCAACTCATGAAAAATGCGGCACACCGCACTCGATACGATTCCGCCGCCGATCAGGCAAAGGATGAGGAGTACCGAATCAAGCTGTTCGTAATAATGTTTGCACCCCAACCATACGACAACGCCCCCGATCGCAAATGTGGCAACAACATCGAAAATGCGGGCAATCTTTTCAGCAATGCGATTCATAAGCTCACCCGTATTTTCCGGAACAGATACCCTTCCAGGTTGTCCTGCTCGCTTATCCGCACTTCTTCCGCCCCGATAAAACAGATTACAGAGTACAGCAGCAGCGCTGCGCCTCCCAAAATATCAGCGCGCTTTTTATCCATGCCTTTGAGCTTCAATCGCTCCGCCTGCGGCATGGACAGGAGTTTGTCCGCCCAGAACAGGACGCGCTCCGCAGAAAGGCGCGAGCCGTGAATGTGCGCGGGATCGTACGGCTCCACTTCGTATTCGAGAGCGGCGAGCGAAGTTGCCGTGCCGCCGATTGCCGTCATTTCACAATGAGGCACCTGCCCGTAGACGGCTATTTTTTCGGCAATAAATTTTTCCAGCTTTTGCCTGTCCTCGCCGCAGGCGTCCTTCAGCCGTACCGCGCCGATGTCTGCGCTGACGGCATAGATAATTTTACCGCCCTTCCCGACAGTAACTTCACTGCTTGCGCCGCCTACGTCGATGATGCCGCCGTCCTGCCCGCCCAGTGCGCCGGTCAGCCCGAGTTCGGCTTCCTCTTGCCCTGCAACGACGTCCACTTCGATGCCGCACAAATCCTTGACAAGCTGTACAAAATCAGCGCCGTTTTTGCTGCTCCGCACCGCCGCCGTGGCGAATGCGTACAGCCTTTCGGCGCCTTCGCGTTTGGCTTCCTCCGCAAAGCCGGCAATTGCCGCAGCTGTGCGCTCCATTGCCTCCCGCGAAAGTTTTCCTGTAAAAGTCAAGCCTTCCGCCAGACGCGTAGTATTCACTTTCTTGCATAAAGTATGACCGTCCGCCCACAGAAGCAGGCGGACGGAATTGGAACCGATGTCAATCACCGCATATTTCATATAGAATCTCTCCGCTGTCGGAAACTTTCAAAAGAGCGCCGTCTTCAAAAGAAACAGAAGCATCCTTGCCGTAATCGCCTGCGCCGAGCATACCTAATTTGCGTGCGATGATCTCTAACCAGGCAAGGCCTTCGTACACCTCGATTTTTCCTTCATTTTCTTTTACATACTGCTCCCAATAGGCATACTGCTCTTCCAGTTCGGCGATGCGCTTCTCCCGGACGGAAATGGCAATCAACTGGTAGATCATGTAAACGAGAAGTATGGCGAGCAGAATGACGGCTGCTGCCGTGACTCCGACTACGATTCTTTTGAATTTTTCTTCTTTCATGGTATGCCGCCGCGCGCATTGCCAAGTCTTTGCACACGCTCCTGCATTTATTATACAATTTTCCGGCAAAAAAGGCAACTGTTCTGTGCAATGTTTTTGTATACAGCCAAAGTCCGGCAAGTGCCGCAGCAAGCATGTATATCCGCATATCCGGCAGGCGAAACAGTACCGCCGCCCCGACAAATACGCCTCCCGCCAAAATGAAAAAGAGAATATCGGCAACGGTCTGCGCAGCTTTATTTTTTACAAAAAAGCGAAACAGCGAAAAAATTTCGTAGAGCAGTCCGACAACAATGCCTGCCAGCATACAGGCTGTCAGGATATATAGCTGATTTCCCTCATTCATCCGAACAGCCTTTTGGATAGTTTTTCCTGTTTTGCGGCAAAGCGTATGCCGCCGATTTTCCCGACCGCGGCAAAGTTGCCGTTTGATTTGGAGAAATTGACGATTTTCAGGTTGTCTCCGACAATGACAGCCTTGCCGTTATCGAGCGTGAGTGAAATCTGACGGGGCGAAAAGGCATCGACGCTCTCCACTCCCGTTATCGTTATCTTTTTCTGCTGTTCGATGAGCGCCGTCTGCAGTTTTGTTTCTTCCATAAAAAATATTCCCTCCGAGCAAATACTCTTCGGGAATATTGTATGTTGCGCTATACGTCTTTTATGCTTTCTTTTCGCGTGCGCGCGCTTTGGCGCGAAGCTCGCTGTCGAGGATGCGCTTGCGGATGCGGAGCGACACGGGCGTGACCTCCAACAGCTCGTCGTCGTTGAGAAATTCGAGGCACTCTTCAAGGCTCATCTTTTTGGGCGAATTGAGCCGCATCGCGTCGTCGCTTCCCGCCGCGCGCGTATTCGTCATGTGCTTTTTCTTGCAGACATTGACGTTGATGTCTTCCGTTTTGGGCGATACGCCGACGACCATTCCTTCGTAAACCTGCGTACCCGGATCGATAAACAGAATTCCGCGATCCTGCGCGTTATACAGCCCGTAGGTGACAGCCTCGCCCGATTCGAAGGCGACGAGCGAGCCGGTATCGCGCCGCTTCAGATCGCCCTTGTACGGCTGGTATTCAAAGAATATGGAGTTCATGACGCCCTCGCCCTTTGTTTGGGTGAGAAACTCGCTCTTATATCCGAACAGTCCGCGCGCAGGGATCAAAAATTCGAGGCGCATACGCGAACCGACCGCGCTCATATGCACGAGCTCGCCCTTGCGTTCGCCCATGCTTTGGAATACTGCGCCCGTTCCCTCCTCGGGAACGTCGACGATCAGGCGCTCGATCGGTTCATAAAGCTGCCCGTCAATGGTCTTATACAGTACGCGCGGGGTGCTTACCTGAAATTCATATCCCTCGCGGCGCATCGTTTCAATCAAAATGGAGAGGTGCATTTCGCCGCGGCCGCTCACTTTGAACGCTTCCGCAGTATCGGTGTCTTCCACTTTCAGCGAAACGTCCTTAAGCAGTTCGCGGTACAGCCGTTCGCGCAAATGGCGGGAGGTGACGAACTTCCCTTCCTTGCCGGCAAACGGACTGTCGTTGACGGAGAAGGTCATCTCAACGGTCGGTTCACTGATTTTGACGAACGGTACTGCCTCCACGCACTCGGGCGCGCAGACAGTATCGCCGATGTTAATACCTTCTAACCCGGAAAAGCAGACGATATCGCCCGCCTGTGCCGTTTCGGCAGGTACCCGCGCAAGTCCTTCGATCTGGTAAAGGTTGACGAGCTTTCCGCGTTTGACCTGACCTACAGAGTTGTGGTTGCAGACGGCAACTTCCTGATTTGCCTTTGCGGTTCCGCGTTCGATACGGCCGATGCCGATACGCCCGACATAATCGTTGTAGTCGATCGAGGAAACAAGGATCTGCAGAGGAGCCGTTTCATCCACCGTCATGGGCGGTATGTGATTCAATATTGTGTCAAAGAGCGGCGTGAGGTCTTTGCCCTCTTTATCCGCATAACGCGACGCTGTACCCGCCCTTCCCGAACAGAATACGATCGGGCTGTCGAGCTGTTCGTCGGAGGCGTTGAGATCGATGAGAAGTTCCAGAATTTCGTCCTGCACCTCCGCGATGCGCGCGTCGGGGCGGTCGACTTTGTTCACCACAATAATAAGTTTGTGGTTGAGTTCGAGCGCCTTCTGCATGACGAAGCGGGTCTGCGGCATGGGGCCTTCCGCCGCGTCAACGAGCAACAATACGCCGTTTACCATCTTGAGCACGCGCTCCACCTCACCGCCGAAATCGGCGTGACCCGGGGTATCGATGATATTTATTTTGACTCCGTGATAATGAACCGATGTGTTCTTTGCGAGGATCGTGATGCCGCGTTCGCGTTCGAGGGCGTTGGAATCCATCACTCTCTCTTCAACGACCTGATTTTCCCGGAATGTTCCGCTCTGCCTGAGCATCTGATCCACGAGCGTCGTCTTGCCGTGGTCGACGTGCGCGATGATTGCCACGTTCCTTAAATCGTTCCTGATCAAAATTGTATTCTCCTGTATCTCATGTATAACAGAACTATTTTAATACTTTTTGCGCTTTTTAGCAATTATTTTCGGCTGAAAAAGAGCGGGCAGCGCTATTATTTTCGCTTATACCCCGCTCTTGTTTTATTATGCAGCTGTTGCCCACGCATCCGGCATCGTGCGGTTTGCTTTAAACCATGCGGTGTCTTTCAGCAGAGTATTGTTTTCGGAGCATTCGACGGTCACGCCGTCCCTGCCGGACGTTACAACGATATTGCCGTTCATGGAACGGTAACCGCTCTCCGAACTTTCGTCAACTTGGCTCGTGACGTAAACCTTATCCGTATACGGCGCGACACGGTCGATCATCGCCTGCGTCGGGAAGACATTTTCCGGTGCTGCATTGTACTGATTGTAACCGGCACAGCAACACACGCAGATAATATTAGGGTCGATAACGTTCAGCAGCTTTTCGGTGCTTGATGTTTTAGAGCCGTGATGTCCCGCCTTAAACAACTCGACTTTCGGTAATTTATTATTATCAACTAGGCGTGATTCTCCGTCTTCTTCCAAATCGCCCGTAAATAGGAAATGCTTATCTCCTTGATTAAACAGCAAACAGACGGAATAATTATTTTCATCGCCGCTTTCGTTCTCGTAATAATAATTGTATAAAATTTCCATCTCTATTCCGTTTGAAACTTCCCATATCCGCTGCGCTCCGTCCTTTTCGTTCCAGCATTGTAATGCCGTATAATGTGTCGCCCCCGCTTCAACAGCTTCTTGCAATTGGTTGACATATCTCGCATATGTTGTAGGATTGCCGCTCGATGTTTCCATCTCCTGGTTCGTGAGATCAAACGTAATGATTGTTTCGCAGGTAAATCGGTCGAACATACTCGGAGAAGAACTGCTCCCTGCAAAACCGGCAATGTGGTCACTGTCCGCATGAGTCACGATTACATACTCCAAAATATTATCGGTGCAATATTGTTTGATATATTCGGATGTAGTATCGGTACTGCTAGCCACAGAACCTGCATCAATTAAAATGTCGGTATTGCCTGCCTTTATGTAGATGCTGTCACCCGTTGCCTTGTTTCCCAATTCCATAAAGTGAATGGACAAATCGCCGCTGACGTACACGTCGCCGCCCGTTTCGCGCGAGGCGTATGTATAGATGAAAAAGGCTGCAACAAACCCGATGATGAGCGCAAGGAGACACGCGAAAATAGTCAACCCGAGGGAAAATTTCTTTTTAGCCATTGCTCAAGCCCTCCGCGCCCTCCGGGTCTCCGACGATGACCGTACGGACGAGCTGATAATCGCCCCAGCGGAAGTCGTCGACTGTATAGACAATTTGGTAAATACCTTCTTCGGGTATTTCCCCCATAGTCACAAAATCACCGCCGTACGCAACTTTATCGGAAATGTCCCTGCCGAACGAAATGATTTTAACGCCCGCTTCCTTGTAACTCTCTCCGATGGCAAGTTCAACCTGTTTTTCTCCGATAAGTTCGAATTTATCGTTTTTGGTCAGTTCTCTCGAAAGCACCACGCCCGCGACCGCCCCGACGATCAGAAACAGAATCGCAAGGATAAGCGTCGCGGGATGCGATTTTTTGACGGCTTTTTCTGCAGCTTTTTGCACATCGCTCTTTTTTGCCATATACACCTCCCTTATTTGGCTTGCCTTATTGTACCATAAAGAAAATTTTTTGTAAACTGACCGAAGGCATTTTTTACGGCACGAAAAAGCGGAGCGCGAAACGCTCCGCAGTTGCTTTATAAGTTTGTCAGATAGAAAATTTCTTCCGCCGTCAGCTTGCGGACTTTGCCCCGCTCGAGAGAACCCAGTCCCATATCGCCTATCTTGATGCGTTTCAAAAAGGTAACTTCTTTCCCGACGCTCTCGAACATGCGGCGCACCTGACGGTTCCGACCTTCGTTGATGGTAACGTGCAGTTTCGTATATTGCTTGTCCGTTTCGATAACTTTGACCTTGCTCTTATTGGTGAGCTTTCCGTCCAGCTCTACTCCTGCGCGAAGTTGGTTGAGGGCATTGTCCGAAATACTGCCCTCGATTTTGACGAGATAGGTTTTCGGAATTTCATTTTTCGGGTGGGTGAGGCGAAAAGCGAGATCGCCGTCGTCGGTCAGAAGGAGCATTCCCTCCGTATCATAGTCGAGCCTTCCGACGGGATACACCCTGCCCGCACCTGCGGGCAAAAGATCCATCACGGTTTTCCGTCCGCGTTCGTCGTGTACCGAACAGATATACCCCTTCGGCTTATTCATCAAATAGTATTGATGCTGCGCGTTGATTTGAACCGGAACCCCGTCTACGAGAACTTCGTCTTTGTTTTCGTTCACGTCGTCGCCCAAGGCGGCGGGTTTGCCGTTGATCGTCACTTTTCCGTCGGCGATCAGCTTATCGCAGGCGCGGCGGCTTGCAACGCCGCACTCCGCCAGAAATTTATTGATTCGCATAGTACCTCGTCAGTTGTGTGATCTCGCTATTTCGCGTAAGATATCGAAATAGCTCTTTTTCATATCCACTATACTAACGATTTTTTGCGAAAAAATCAACTGATTTTGTAAGCGAATTTCCACGCTTCCGAGGATTTCTCCCGTATGCACGGGCAAATATACTTTTTGCGGCAGGTTTACCTGCGTTTCGAGCTGTGCATCTTCGCCCGCCGCGAGCGGATAGAACAAATCTTCTTCACATTTTCCGCGGCAGATTTTTTCGGGAACGTCGGTCGGAACCGCATATTCTGCTTCATCCGCGCGAAAAACTTGTTCCATGGAATACTTCGCAAAGCATGCATCGAGCAATTCGCCGCTGCGCTCGTACATGCTCGGGCTGTTCAGAACGGCGCTGACGAGCCGCATCCCCCCGCGCGTTGCAGAGGTGACGAGGCACCGCCCCGCTTCTTTCGTATACCCCGTTTTAACGCCGTCTGCCCCTTCATAGCTATATAGCATTTTATTTTTGTTCTGCCATACGCGGGCATATCCGCAGCCGCCATCCGGTGCTGTATATTTTTCTGTTCCGACGATTTCGGAAAAAGTTTCGTTTCGCACGGCTGCAGCAGCGATCAAAGCCAAATCGTGCGCCGTCGTATAATGCCCTTCTGCGGGAAGTCCGTGCGGATTCGCAAAATGACTGTGCTTCGCACCCAGCTCCGCGGCACGCTCGTTCATATGTTCCGCAAACGCGGAAATACTTCCGCTGTGGTGAAGCGCAAGCGTTACCGCACAGTCATTTCCCGAACGGAGCATCAGTCCGTAAAGAAGGTCGCGCACCGTTAACTTTTCCCCCGCCTCGAGATAGACGCTGGAACCTTCCGTACCCGCAGCTTCTTTCGGAATTTCTATAACGGTATCGAGGTCGCAGTCTTCAACGATGATGAGTGCGGTCAATATCTTCGTCGTGCTGGCTGGCGGCAGTTCGGTATCCTCGTTTTCGGCAAAAAGAAGCCTGCCGCTTGTGACTTCCACGACTGCTTCCCCGCGGGATACGCTATATGCCTCCGCAGAAACAGGTGCGCCGAAGGACAAGCAGACTGCGAGTACGGCGGCGAACAATATCCCCGCCCGTTTAATCATTTTTCCTCTGAAAGCTCTTTAACAGTTCGGACGTCTTGTCGATGAGATTGTCCACGGGGTCATCCCCCGCATGAATATAACGGCAGCCGTTGCCGTCGTCCAAAATAAATCCGGCAGGCTTGAGGGAAACAACGGCGCCGCTGCCGCCTGCAAACGGTACTGTTTCGTTGTCCTTTACCACCTTCGTTTCACCGATGTCGCTTCCGCCCGAAAGATACCCCATCGTCACTTTGGAAACAGGTATGACTTGATACCCGCTTGCCGTAATGATCGGCGTTCCGATGACCGTGTTGGCGTCCACCATTTCGTTCAAGTTAAGCATTGAACGCTCTACCAGTTCGTTAACCCTTTTGCTTTGTTCTGTTTCGTTTTGATTCATTGATTTTCCCCGCTAAAGCCTGTAATATTATTTTTGCCGCCGCCAGTATGACGGCAAGAAAATTAAACACAAGAATAATGCGAACGCTCACCCGGATGCCTTCTTTATCCAAACAGACGATGACATCATTTTTGAATGAGGCGCACTTCTTTCTTTTTGCGAATGTCCCTGCGGCTATCCCTGCAACGGTTTGCAGAGCAGCTGCCGCCAGAATTGCCGTCCCCGGATCGGCCCTCGCGCCGATTTCCGTAACGCCGCTGAAACCGTACAGATAAAAACCCCGCGTCAGTTTAAACTCAAATTTATTCCTTGCCGCCGCCATCTCCGAAAACGGCAGAAGTGCCGCACGGTTCTCCGTCAGGTGAAAAGCGATGCCGTGCCGATACAGAGTTGCATATCCGCCGTACACTTTAAAGATGCGTAAAATATACAGCGAAAAATACAACTTCCTTTCCCGAACGTCCGCATAGAGCGTAATATTCAGGAACATCGGAAACAACAGTTGGACGACTGTGGAGAGTAAGGAAAAAAGGAAGAACCCGCTCATCGGCTTCCGTTTTACAAACTCCAACCGCGCGCGGCGTCGCGCAGAGAATCCCAGTAGCAGCTCTTTTCCACGTCCTCGTTGGCGAGCAATTTCAGGTGATCTGCCTCCACATTGTTTTTATATACCGTTACCGTACCCACCGCATCGCCCCGTCTGACAGGCGCCTTTACCTCATCGAGCGAAAGCTCGTAAAAGATCTCGTCCGTATCGTCTTTGGAACAGAAAATATAAGATGCCCGTTCGGGAATAACGCTGACTTCTTTCTGCTTTCCGCCGCGGACGGAACAGAAGGCACTGTCGAGTACGCGTTCCTCCAGAACCGCCCTGTTTGTATAATTTGCAAACGCATAATCGAACATTGCTTTTACGTTATCAAAGCGCGTTTTGCTGTCTGCAGCGCCGATAACGACGGAAACTACGCGCATATTGCCACGCTCCGCCGATGCTGCCAGGCAAAACCCTGCTTCGGAGGTGTAACCCGTCTTGCCGGCGTCGCACCCCTGATAATTCCGGATAAGTTTATTTGTATTCGCCATCTCCGTTATTCGTCCGCCCTTGTGCTGTATTTCATCCATCCAGATTTTGCTGTACCGGAAATACTCCTCGTGCCGCAGAAGTTCGGCAAGCATCGCCGCAACGTCCTTCGCGCAGGAATATTGCCCCGACTCGGGCAAGCCCGTACAGTTCACGAACTCTGTATCATTCATTTGCAGCGATTTGGCGCGTTCGTTCATTTTTTTGACGAAGAGAGTCTCGCTCCCCGCAATGCGCTCCGCCATCGCCACACAGGAATCGTTTGCGGATGCAATGCAAATGCTCTTGATGAGTTCCTTCGCAGGATATACGCCGCCGGTTTCCAGAAATACCTGCGAACCGCCCATACCGCTCGCCTTTTCGCTGACGGTGATCGCCTCGTCCGCGGCAAGCCTGCCGTTCTCGATCTCATCGAAACAGAGCACAAGCGTCATGATCTTGCACATGCTCGCGATCGGCAGGTGCTTCAGTTCTTCTTTTCCGTAAACCGCCGTTCCGCTTCGCCAATCGCAGAGATATGCCGATTTGCAGGATGAAACGAGTTCCGGCTCTGTCTTTGCCGCGGCGGGTGCAAATCCGAATGCCGCAAACGCCGTCAAAGCAACAAAAAATAAAAGCACAACCTTTTTCATAGTTCATCTCCTATGCCGTTATGCTCTTATTTTTTGTAATGATATGCAATTTTATTCTTTCCGAAAGGTTTATTCCGTCCGCGCAATGATCTGAAGCATCAACCGGGCAAGCAAAGGTTCACGGCGGCGTGATTCGCGTAAAACATCCGCATGAGCAAGCCCGCCGGCAACAAGCCCCGCGCCCATGTTTGTTATATTGGATACGCCTGCTACCTTCATGTTCAAATATCGCGCATAAATCGCCTCAATGACCGTACTCATGCCCACGGCATCCGCCCCAAGCGCACGGAAAGCACGGATTTCGGCGGGTGTTTCGTAGCTCGGCCCGAGAACTTGCAGATAAGTACCGAAATGGGCGGGGATATTCAATTTACCGCATTCTTCGCGGATAATATTTTGAACCGTACGGTCGTACACTGCCGTCATATCGACGAATCGGTCGGGGAATTCGGCTGTCGGCTTCAACCCGATCAGCGGATTGCGGCAGGTAAAATTGATATGATCGTTTAAAATCATCAGGTCGCCGACAGAATAATTCGGGTTTATCCCGCCTGCCGCATTCGTCAGAATGACTGTGCGAACCCCCAGTTCATACAGGACGCGCACGGGAAGAACGGCGCTTGCTTCGCTATGCCCCTCATATAAATGAAAACGCCCCTGCACGACGGCTACCTGTTTATTTTCAGCGCTGCCGAAAACAAAGTTTCCCGCATGCCCGGCAACGCCGCAGGCGGGCATCTCGGGCAGTTCGGAATACGGTATGCTGACTGCGCTTTTGAGCGCTGCGGCGATACCGCCCCATCCGCTGCCGAGAATTAAGCCTATGCACGGTTTTACCGGCATCTTTTCACCGATCTTCGACGCTATTCTCTTTGCTCTCTGCGGTAATTCGTTGACATTGAAACCTGCCATACTCATCTCCTCATGATTTTTTGAAAAATATTTGCGTCAGTCCCGACGCCAAACAGCGCACAGACAAATTTTGCGATGTGGTCGAAACCGTTCAACGTCCCCAAATCGATCGGGTTTATCCGTTTTCCGGATATGAGAAGCGGAACATATTCGCGCGAGTGATCGGTCGATTCGGTCGTAGGATCGCAGCCGTGATCGGCGGTTATAATAAATACATCATCCTCTCGCAGCTTCGCCAGAATGCGGGGCAACGCCACGTCGATCTCCTCCAGCGCTGCGGCATATCCCTTTGCGTTGTTGCGGTGACCGTACAACATATCGGTATCGACAAGGTTAACAAAAACAAACCCTTCCGCCAAAGAATCGGCGAGCGATTGCAAAACCTGCAGTCCCTCCGCATTGTTCCCGGTATGATGGCTCTCCGCAATCCCTCTCCCGCAAAAAATATCGGAAATTTTTCCGACGGAAACGACGCACACACCGTTTTCGGTCAGGGTGTCGAGCATTGTTTTTCCGGGTGGTTCGAAGGCGTAGTCCTTCCTGTCTTCCGTGCGGATGAACTTCCCGTTCTCATGGATGAACGGGCGGGCAATGACTCGACCAACCGCGCGCTCCCCGACCATAACGCCACGCGCCGCTTCGCAGATCTCGTAGAGGCGCTCGAGCGGTATGACGGATGTGTCCGCCGCAATCTGCAAAACGGAATCCTGCGAAGTGTATAAAATCGGATACCCCGTGCGCAGATGTTCGGGGCCGAGCCGCTGAATGATTTCCGTTCCGGATGCTGCCTCGTTGCCGAGAAAATGTGTTTTTGCTTTGCGCTCCAGGTCGGCAACAACGTCGGGAGGAAATTTTTTATAAATCCGATACGGATGCTCCAGTACCAGTCCGGCGATTTCGTAATGCCCGGCGGTGGTATCCTTGGCGAATGTCTTTTCCTGCAGCCTTCCATATGCAGCGCGCGGGTTCGGCACGGGCAAAATCTCTTTGCCGTTCGGGTACCTTTTCGCGACCCCGTCAATGTTGTTCAGTCCTAGGGAAACGAGCACAGGGAGGGAAACGCCGACTTCTCTGCAGATATTTCCGTAGGTATCCGAGCCGACGTCTCCGAATTTGGCGGCATCAGGCATTTCGCCGATCCCGAAGCTATCGATCACTACTAAAAAAACACGCATTGCTTCCTCCTGTCTGTTTTTATTATACCATAACAATCTGAATTTGGAAAGAGCCTCACGAAAAAACATACAAAAAGGAAGGGCGCCGGGCGCCCCTCCTTATTTTCCCAACATATTTGCAATGCTGATTCCGTAACCGCGGGTCGGATCGTTCAGGAATACATGAGTGACTGCCCCGATCAGTTTTCCGTCCTGCACGATAGGACTGCCGCTCATACCCTGCACGATGCCTCCCGTTCGTTCCAGCAGCTCTTTGTCCGTCACCTTTATAACATAGTTTTTGTTTTGCTTGTTTCCTTCGTCTACTTTGACGATGCTGACGGAATATTCCTTCGGTGAAACGCCGTCAATTGTGGTAAAAATACTCGCCTTACCCGGCTGGGCGTCTTCGCCGATGCGCATAGACTTTAGAGAAGACGTATCGTAACTTTTATTAAAATTTCCGTAAACCCCGGTTGCACAATTCGTATCGGCGGCGGCGATGCTCTTATCGTTCAGAAAGAGACCTTTCAGCTCGCCTGCGCGCCCGCGCTCGCCTTTTACCACATTCACAATGGAACACTGAAAGATACTGCCCTTGTCTACATCCATCAGTTTGCCGGTACTGTCGGCAACGGCATGCCCCAGCGAGGCAAAACGCAAACTTTCCTTTTCAATGTAGGTTACAGTGCCTATGCCGGAAATGCTGTCGCGGATGAGTACGCCGAGTTTCCTTTTTCCGCTGGCAATATCTTCGGCCGGCTGAATCTGCGTTTCGATGCGCTCGCCGCCGCGTTTGACGGATGCTCTCGCTTTCCCTTTTGAGGTTTCAAGAACTTTGTCAATATCTGCCGCAGATTCGATTCGGACGCCGTTCAGTGTGTATATAATATCTCCGACCGAAATCCCTGCGTCGCGAGCGGGGCAGACCGCGCCGTCCTCCGTTAAAACTTCGCAAATCCCGACGATCTGCGCCCCGCCCAGTCCGAGTGTAAATCCGGCAGGCATCCCCCCGACATAAACTTCGGCAACCTGCGCGTAAACGCCGGGCAAAGTTCCCAAATAAACGAGGGCGACGGTAACAGTCGCCAATATGAGCAAAACCTTGTTTTTCAGCTTGTGCATGATCTCCTCCGAATACCGTATGCCCTTACTTTGCGTAATAGATCGGTCGATTATTCGGAGAAAAAATTTCCATGACAATATTTTCAGCGATGAAATCGACAATTTTCACAAAACTGACGAAAAAAGGTATCGGACTTCCCGATACCTTTTTTCATTTACCGCGATATTTTTTACAGCCGAGAATAAGTTCTTCCGCGAGCGCCCGCGCCGCGTCGCTCGTCACCGTTCCGCCGAGAAGACGTATCAATTCATCCTTTTTTCCGGCAGCATCGAGCTTTACTATGTCGGTCAACGTTTTGCCGTCGGTCGTCTCCGCTTTTGAAATCAAAAAGTTTTCGTCCGCCATCGCCGCGATCTGCGCGAGATGCGAAACGGCAAGGATCTGTTTGGATGCGGAAATATCTGCAAATTTTTCCGCTACCGTTTTCGCGGTCGTTCCGCTTATCCCCGCATCGATTTCATCAAATATATAGGTGTCGATGTCATTTATGTCCGACATCCGCGTTTTGATTGCCAGCATGAGCCTGCTCATTTCTCCGCCGCTGATGACCTTGCTCAAAGGCTTCAGGGGTTCGCCTTTATTCGCGGAAAACAGGAACTGCATCCTGTCTGCCCCGTCGCCGCCGGCGTGCAAGGTATCCGATTCGGTATACGGCGCAAATTCGGCGCAGAACTGCGCATTTCGGATATTCAATGTTTTAAGCTCATCCGTGACGCGGGCGCAGAAAGCTTCAGCCGCTTCTTTTCTGATGTCGGTCATGCTTTTGCAAATATGAAATATTGCCGCGTCGTTTTTTTCGGATTCCTTTGCAAGCCTGGCAAATTCTTCGTCGCAATGCAGCAGCAGATCGTATTCTTCCCCCGCTTTTTCTGCAAATTGCAGGATTTCCTCAATTGAGCCGCCGTACTTTTTTTTCAGCGAACGGATCAGGTCGAGCCGGTTTTCGGTTTCTTCCGCTTCCCGTTCATCGTAAAATATGCCGTCGGCAAGCGAAGCGAGCGACTCGCCGATATCCTCCGCTTCCAAAGCAGTGCTTTCAAGCCGTTCGGTGAGCGATGCATATTCCTCCCCGAACGGTGCCGCGTCCGATAAAGCACGCTTTGCGCCGTTCAGACAGTCCACGGCGGCATTGTCGCCGCGAAGATATTCCGAAGCCTCCGCCAACGAATGTGCAATTTTTTCGATATTGGCAAAAAAATTCTTTTTTGCCGCAAGCGCCTCGTCCTCGCCGTCTTTCAGGTCTGCTTTCCCGATTTCGTCAAGTTGATATTTTAAAATATCGATGCGGCGTCCTCGCTCCGCCTCGTCGCCGCCCAAAGCCTTTCTTTTTTCGTTCAGCTCCCTGCGTTTTTGCAAAAGCGCGGCAAGCTTTTCCTTTTGCTCTTGCAGAGCGACCCCTGCGGCGCGGTCAATAACTTTCAACTGATTTATCTCGCTCAAGAGAAAAAAATGTTCGCTCTGCCCGTGTACGTCGACGAGATGCGAGGTGATTTTCCGCAGCATCGCGGCATTTACCGCATTGCCGTTCACCCTGATGTCGCCGCGACCGTCTTGCCTGTATTTTCGCGAAATTATAATCTCCTCGTCCGCATCGAGATCCATATCGCGAAGGATAGCCTGTACCTGTTCGCCGCATCGGAAAACCGCGCTCACAGAACACTCGTTTTCGCCGTGGCGGATCATGCTTTTGTCTGCCTTTGCGCCGAGGACAAAATTGATGCTGTCAAGAATGACCGATTTACCCGATCCGGTTTCACCGGACAATACATTCAGTCCCGCGCCGAACTCGACCTCCGCCCGTTCGATCAGGGCGACATTTTTGATGGTAAGTTTATCGAGCATAACACACTTTCGCTTCAGATTTATTTCAGGAATTCGTTGAGCTTTTCCACGACGATATTTGCTTTCTCTTCGCTTTCGGCAACGATCAGGAGAGTATCGTCACCCGCGATCGAACCGATTATCTCGGGCAGATTCAATTTGTCGACGATCATGCCGGCGTTGCTGCCATTGCCGCGCAGTGTTTTAATAACGACCTGATTCATCGCCGAACGCATAGACAGTACGCATTCGCGGAAAAGGTTGTGCATCTTCGGAGAAATTTTATTGTTTCCTTCGTCGATATACGCATATTTATATTTCTTTTCCGAGCCGGCAACTTTAAACAGCCGAAGCTCCTTAATATCCCTAGATACCGTTGCCTGCGTCACGCTGTAATTACGCTTGTTCAGTTCCTCGCACAGTTCTTCCTGTGTTTCAATTTCTTTGGCGGAGATGATCTCCAATATCGCTGCATGTCTTCCGCTTCGCATCATACTATTCGCTCCATTTATTCAATTTAAAGAGTAATTTGTCAAAAAAGTTGCTGTCCGGTCGCCGGATAAACCCGACCGAAAAATCAGCTTTCCGCAACACAACATCGTCGTTGCCGAAAATTTCTCCGATATATTTTCCGTCGCAATACAGGGTCAGAGACGCCCCTTCTTCGGCGAGGAAAATGCGCATTACGCTGGTGTCGGCATAGACAACCGGACGGTTATGCAGAGAATGCGCACAGACGGGGGTCAGAATAAAGGCTGCAATGTCCGGAGTCAGGATTGGCCCGCCCGCCGAGAGCGAATAAGCCGTAGACCCGGTCGGAGTGCTTACGATAATTCCGTCGCCGACGATTTTATCTACACGTTTTCCGTCGATCTCCGCAGTTACTGCAACGACATTGTTGTCCGCCGCTTCGTCGTAATGCCGGTGGAAAGTTGCCTCGTTGAGTGCATAGTACTTTTTCCCGCTCACGGTTATCTCAAGAACGCTTCGCTTTTCCGTAACATACCGCCTGTTGCAGAGCAAATCCACGGCTGACTTTGCCTCATCCGCTTCAAACTCCGTCAGAAATCCGAGGTTTCCCGCGTTAATGCCGAGCAGAAGAACGCCTTGCCTTCCCGCTTCGATCGCCGTTTTCAAAATGGTACCGTCGCCGCCCAAAACGATCAGTACATCTGTCTGCCCTATTTCTTCAACGGAATAATAGGTCGCGTATTCGACTCCGCGCTCGCGCAGAAGTCTGAAAAGCTCCTTTTGCACGCTGTCAAATTTTTTTGTTGCCTTGTTGCAGAATATGCCGACTTTCATGCCAATATTATACAATATTTTATACATTTATGCAATCGAATCTATGAAATTTTTTGCATTACGCGGAATTAAAATGCACGGCTGGATCGGCGACATAAATTTTTATCCTGCGGCACTGAAGTAAACCCGAGAGCCATGTGCATGGCGAGGCAAAGGGAACTCTTGGTTCGCAAACAGAAAAGCGGCGGGCAGAAAAAACTCTGCCCGCCGTATGCAACTGCCGTCAGCCGATATATTCTTTTAAAAGCGTTTCCGTGTTATCGGAAAAGTCCTTCATTTCCTCGGGCGACAGCTTTTTATATGAAAGCATCGCGAGGTAATAAACCTGGTTTGCAACAAATTTCTTCTTTGTGTCGTCGAGTGACGCAAATGCCGCGATGACCGGGTTCGCCGTATTGAGAACGATGGTCATATCCCGGTCGGTATCGGCGCCCGCCATGCCGTAAAAGGCGTTCATTTCACCGAAGCGGCGGGAGTATTCCGAAACGTTGATGATCGCGGGTACAGATTCGTTTTTGAATTTTTCCGCTTTGACGGCGATCTGTGTATTTTTAAGCGAAGCCTTAAACGCCTCCTCCAGCTCCTTGTTGTCCGTCTGTTCATCCGCCTTCAACGCAGCGTCTACGTCCGCGTCGATGCGCAAGAACTTATATTTTCCCGACTCTTTGAATTCAAGGTAACTGATAAAGTGCGGGTCGATAAAGGTATCGCAGACGATCGCGTTTAAGCCGGACGCTTTGAACATCGAAATATACTGCGCCTGTCCGACTTCGTCTGAAACGTAATAGACGGTGGAAGGCTCCTTCGTTTCCTCTTTTTTGCCCTCATTATTTTCCTCGGCGGCGTTCGATTCAGAGCTTTCCTCTTTTGCCGCTCCGGTAAATTGTCCGAGAGTCTGATACTTTCCGTCCAAATCTTTGAATACGATGATATCCTTTACTTTGGAGTAGAAATCTTCGTCTTTCAGGCACCCGAGTTTGACGAAAACGGAAATATCGTTCCAGCAAGTCTCGTATTTTTCCTTATCGGTTTTGTACAGCCCCGTGAGCTTATCTGCGACCTTTTTGACGATGTGCTTGGAGATCTTCTGCACCTGCCTGTCGTTCTGCAAAAAGCTGCGCGACACATTGAGCGGAATGTCGGGGCAGTCGATGACGCCCTTCAAAAGGAGCAGGTATTCGGGGATGACCTCCTTGATATTGTCCGCAATAAACACTTGGTTGCAGTACAGCTTGACCTGCCCGCGTTCCAACTCCACTTTATTGTTGACCTTCGGGAAATACAGAATGCCCTTTAAGCGGAAAGGATAATCCATATTGAGGTGAATCCAAAAGAGCGGGTCGTGATAATCGTGGAAGGTTTTGCGGTAAAATTCCTTATATTCATCCTCTGTGCAGTCCTTCGGATTTTTCAGGTACAGCGGAGCCGTGTCGTTGAGCGGCTTATCGTCCTTGCCCGCAAAATTCAGATAAATATTGTACGGCATGAAGGAACAATATTTGTCGATGAGGTTGCGAATCGTTCCCTCTTCCAAAAATTCCTTTTCGCTGTCGGCGATATGCATGACGATCTTCGTGCCGCGCTCGGCGATGTCGCATTCCTCGATCGTGTAGGTACTTTCGCCGTCCGATTCCCAATGCACGCCCTTCGCATCTTCGCGGTAAGACTTCGTAAAGATCTCGATGTTTTCCGAAACCATATAGGCAGAATAAAATCCGAGACCGAAATGCCCGATGATGCCGTCGCCGCCCGCTTTTTCGTATTTCGAGAGAAAATCCGCCGCGCCGGAAAAGGCGATCTGCGTGATGTACTGCTCGACCTCATTCTCCGTCATGCCGAGACCGTTATCCTCGACGGTCAGCGTCTTTGCGTCCTTGTCGATGGAAACTTTGATACAAAATTCGCCGTCGAATGCGGGAGCTTCGCCCATGTCCGTCAGTTTTTTATACTTGGTGATCGCGTCGATCCCGTTTGCGACGATCTCGCGCAGAAAAATGTCCTTGTCCGAATAGAGCCATTTTTTGATAATGGGCATCATGTTTTCGCTTGATATGCGAATATTACCTTGTTTAGCCATATTAACACCTCTCTATAATCAAAAACCCCGCGACTAGGCGGGGCTTTTATATTTTTTCAAATTAGTTTTTGTTTTGCAGCATTTCCGCAATCGAAGCGCCGCCGAGACCGCCTTCAGACCACTCTCTGAACTCATCCTCATCTCTGTTGTCGCGGGACTGACGGGGTTTGCGGTTCTTGCGCTCGCCCTTATCCTCTCCTTCGCGGCGAGGACGAACCTTCGTGACCTCGGGTTCGGGAAGAAGCGCCTTAATGGAAAGGGTCATCTTCTTGTTTGCGGGATCGAGCACGAGGATCTTCGCGTCGATCTCTTCGCCGATCGTAAGAACGGAGGTCGGGTTTTCCAACCACTCGTGCGAAATCTGGGAAACGTGAACCAAGCCGTCTACGCCGTTTTCGATTTCAACGAATGCGCCGAACGGAACGATGCGCACGACCTTGCCGTGTACAACGTCGCCTTCCGCATATTTATCCGCGACCAAATCCCAAGGCTGGGGCTGAAGCTGTTTGTAGCCGATGGAAACCTTCTTATTCTCCTCGTCCACTTTCAGCACTTTGAATTCATATTTTTTGCCGATCTCCAAAACGTCGGTCACGTTTTTCACGCCCGACCAGGACAAATCGGAGATGTGCGCAAGGCAATCGAACCCGTTGACGGAAACGAACGCACCGAAATTGGTGACGCGCTCAACTTTGCCCTCGACCACGTCGCCGACGTGAACATTTGCAAAGAATTCAGCTTCCTTTTCAGCCTTCGCCTGATCGCGTGCTGCCTTCTCCTCTTCGAGGATGACGCGTTGGGAAGCGATAATCTCCTTCTTTCTGTCGGACTTTTTAATTTCAAGCGCCTTCAGGCGGAGCTTTTTGCCGACATATTTATCGAGTTCTTTGACATATCCCATGCGGATTTCTTTCGCCGGGACAAATACGGAATAGGTGCCCATCGACGCGGTGAGACCGCCCTTGTTGAAGCCGGTGCAGGTGACGTCGAATTCTTCGCCGTTGCTGATGGCTTCGATCTTGCCCTCTTCTTCCTTCATCTGTGCGATGATTTTCTGCGAAAGTTTTACAGGATTGGCGGGAGAAACGACCATAACCTCGATTTCATCGCCAATTTTACCGGCAAAATCTTCTTTCTTATACTCTTCGCACTCGATCTCATCTTTATCGAGCAGGATCTCCTTTTTGAAGAACGGTAACAACACAGCCACGCCTTCGTCCGAAGCCGAAGAGATGATCGCAGTTACGAGCTGCCCCTTCTTTAATTTTGACTGTCCGTTATCCATCTGGGCAACGACGTTTTCCATTTCGTTCGTTGCTTTCACTTCTGTGTTGTTTTCCATCTTAAAAAGAACCTCCTGCGTCTGCGTGTGCGGGGTTGACGCCCCGGACACAATGCCTACATTTTTAAATTTTTTTATTTTGTCGACATCAAATTCGTCAGCGCTCGCCAACCGAAAAACATTTTTGCAATGTTCCCTGCATATGTCATACAGCTTATTGGTATTGCTGCTGTTCAATCCGCCGATGACAAGCATCGCATCGCATTTTTCAGACAGTTCGGCTGCCTCGCTTTGACGCTTATTAGTAGTATAACAAATTGTTTTGAAAATCTCAACTGTTTTTCCGCAAACTTTTTTAATATTTTTAATAATTTTTTCAAATTTTTGTTCGGAATAGGTCGTTTGGACGACAACGACGGCATTTTTGCCCTGCAGCAGACGGATTTGAGGATCGTCTTCGCCGTCAAGCACTATTGCGTCTCCGTCGCACCATCCGCAAATCCCCGCTACTTCAGGGTGTTTCCGCTCGCCGATGACGGCTATCTGCCTGCCTTCTTCCGAATATTCCCGCACAATGTTCTGTGTACGCTTGACAAACGGGCAAGTGCAGTCGACAATCCGGATATTCCGGACATTGCACTCTTCGTAAACCGCCTTTCCTGCTCCGTGCGAACGCAGGATAAGGGTTGCGCCGTCCGGCACTTCACCGATATCGTCGACCGTTCGGATTCCTCTCCTTGCGATCTGCTCCGTCACGACAGGATTGTGTATCAACTCTCCGAGAATGTATGTGCCGTGCGGGTCGATTCGCATGGCGGTGTCGACCGCATTGCTCACGCCGCGGCAAAATCCGCTGCTCGGAGCTACCGTAACTTTCAATTCTTCTTCCTCTTTTTCTTTTTTGCGGCTTTTTCCGCTGCAATTTTTTCAAGATAAGCGCGCTTGGTTTCCAACATCTTTTCACGAATTATGTTTTCTGCCGCAGCATAGTCGTCCGCGGACATCCTTCTGTCATAAAATTCGGACAGCTCAAACCCGTCTCCTACGATAATTTTTGTGCGGTGGAACGGTCTTGTCTTACGCAGACACATGACCGGATAGACCGGAACGCGCGCCTTGATTGCAAAAAGTGCAGCTCCGCCCTTGAGCGGAAGCAATTCCGCATCCGTTTTATTGCGCGTCCCTTCGGGGAACATGGAAATTTTTTCGCCCTTTTTCAAATAACGAAGCGCCGTCATGACCGCCTTTGCATCCTGTCCGTCGCGGGAAACGGGTATCGCTTCGACAATGTCGCAAAGGTGTGCCAGAAATTTGCTTTTATACAACTCCTGTTTGGTAATGAAGTGCACCTTTTCTTTCGTGGTACATGCCATATGAACGATGTCCCAAATGCGGTAATGGTTGCCGACAAGGACGCAGGCGCCGTCTTTTACCTTTTCTTTCCCGATCAGTTTATACGGGAGTATGATCTGTATAAATGCATTTACAACTTTTTTAAGAAATCCGTACGTCAGCATCCTGTATTATACCTTTTCCTGAATTTTCGATTTAATAAAAGAAACGACTTGTTCGACGGTCATATCGGAAGTGTCAACATAAACAGCATCATCCGCCTGCACAAGAGGTGAAAATTCGCGCGTGGAGTCGTTTCTGTCGCGCTGTTCAATCTCTTTTTCAAGCATATTCAAGTCGACGTCGTACCCTTTTGCCTTTAACTCGCTGTAGCGCCGCTTCGCGCGGACGGCAACCGATGCCGTTATATAAAATTTGAACTCGGCATTCGGGAGGACATACGAACCGATATCTCGCCCGTCCAGAACACAGGACATTTTTGCCGCAATTTCCCGCTGCATATCAACCATTTTCATGCGCACGCATCGCAAAGCCGAAATATCGGATGCCGCCATCGAAACTTCCGGGCGGCGAATCTCTTCCGAAACATCCCTGTCGCCCAGATAAGTATGCTGGATGCCGTTTTCATATTCAATGTGAAGCCGCATCCGGGCAAGCATTGCTCCAACCGCTTTTTCATCTTTCAGATCGATGCCGTCATCGATTGCCTGCAAAGCGCATGCGCGGTACATCGCGCCCGTATCCAAATATAAAATATTATATTCTTTCGCCAGTTTTTTGGCGATCGTACTCTTTCCGCTTCCCGACGGCCCGTCCAAAGCGACGGAAAATCTTTTCAAATCCTTCCGCAGGACAGCCGCTCCGCGCAAATAAATATGTTTTGCAGCATTGCAGTTTTCGGCAAAGACCATAACACGGATACAAAGAGGAAGCGCCCCGTCGATCATTGGTTCGGCAGCCGAAAAAAGCGCAGGCGCAGCAAACCCTGCTTCCCTCGCTGCTTTTGCGGGATACAGAGAATGTATATCTGCCGTGTTGGAAAACAATATAAAAAGAATGTCATCCTCCGTCAAATGATTTTGCTGTTTAATTTCCAACAGCAGTTCTTTCACTGCGCAACGGATTTCTTCCGGGGAATCTGCCTCCACGGTTATTGCTCCGCGAATTGCTTTCATATCGGCTCCTTTATAAAAAATAGTATATTATGTCTTGCATAGTACTGCGCAAATTGACAAAAACCGCCATTTAATCGCAAATTGAATCACCTGCAGCAAACCCTGTGGCAAATGCTATATGCAGATTAAAGCCGCCGGTATAGGCGTCAACGTCCAGAAGCTCGCCGCAAAGGAATAACCCGGGAATTGTTTTGCTTTCCATTGTTTTCGGGTTGATTTGTAGAACATCCGCCCCTCCCGCCGTTACGACCGCCTCTCCGATCGGGCGCAGAGACAACAAACGCAGCGGAAAATTTTTCACCGCGTTCACGAGAGATTTTCTTTGTTCCTTCGTAAGGGAATTACCCGGAAGGAACACCGATATGCCCGCCTGCTTTAACACCGGCTCTATCAGGTTTTTCGGCAAAAGCTCCACGAGCGCGTTTTGCATTTGTTTATTCTTGAATTTCTCAATATCGCGCAAAATGCGTTTATCCAACACTTCGGCATCTAACGCCGGTTTCAAGTCCAGCCGGGCATCCAACGAGTCGATGGGAAGCGAATTGATTTCCGCAGACATGGATAAGACGGTCGGGCCGGAAATTCCGTAATGCGTAAATAGCATTTCACCGAAATGAGTGGATACACATTTACCACGATAGAAAGCGGAGATCCGTATATTCCGCAAGGACATTCCCTGCAGCGCCGCAAGTTCGCGCATATCGCATTCGATGCCGCACAAGGACGGGCGGCAAGGAATAATACGGATTCCAAAGTCCTCCGCAAAGCGGTAACCGTCCCCCGAACTGCCCGTACCCGGATAAGAAAGTCCGCCCGTGCAGATAACCACAGCGTCAGCGAAGTATTCATTCACTTCGTCATTTACCTGAAACCCGGACGCCTGCGATTTCCGTACGGATTTTACCCGTGCGTTATATCGGAATTGGACTCCCGCATCGGTACAATATTGCAACAGGCATTTTGTAATGTCGCTCGCGCGGTCGGAAACAGGAAAAACGCGATTCCCTCTTTCGGTTTTCAGGGGTACCCCGCCCTTTTCCAACAGTTGCATCAAGCGTTCGGGCGGGAATGCGTAAATGCAGCTTTTCAAAAATTTTGCATTGCGTACAACATTTTCAAAAAACTCTTCGGGAGGAACATCATTTGTTACGTTGCAGCGACCTTTGCCGGTGATATAAATTTTTTTTCCGGCTTTTTCATTCCGTTCCAAAACAGTAACACGGTTTCCGTTTTTTGCAGCGGCATACGCAGCCATAAGCCCGGATGCCCCCGCGCCGATCACAATTACATCTTTCATTTTATCGTATTGCGGCAAAATGCCGCACCTTTATTTTCAGCGTTATAAACGGTTAGCCATCCGCAATGAAAGCGGATGGCTAAATCCCGTTTGGCGCTTTTGCCTGCCGCCCGCCGGAAACATCAGACGGGATACACTCCCTTGCCGGCGTCAAGCAGGTTTTTATCGACGCCGCTTTGCTGCGCCTTCCGCCATTTGAAGAAATTCAAGGCAACCTGACCGAATACCGCGTAGGACAGCACATCCTCTTCCTGTTCCAGATACTCGGCGATTTCAGCTTTGAACTGATCATATTCAGGCTTAAGGTCATCCGCCGGACGATAGGTTATGCGCTTTTCGTTTCCGATACATTTTTTGACAACTCCCGCATCAGGCTCGGCGGGCAATTTGCCGTATTCCCCGCGAAGAATCCCCTTAAACTCTTTGGTAACCATCTTATAGCGCTCTCCGGCGAGTACATTGAGAACAGCCTGCGTTCCGACAATTTGACTGGACGGAGTGACGAGCGGCGGATATCCGCAGTCTTTGCGGACATTCGGAACTTCAGCAAGCACCTCTTCCAGTTTATCCGACTTATTCTGCTGCTTGAGCTGCGAGATAAGGTTGGACAGCATTCCGCCGGGTACTTGATAGATGAGCGCATTGATGTCGATAGAGAGAACCTTCGGAGACAGGAATCCGTCCGCTTTGAGCCGATCGGCGACTTTTTTAAAGTGATTGACGATGGGCAGCAGTTTTTTAATTTCGATCCCTGTATCGTACGGCGTACCCTGCAATGTTGCGACCAAAGGTTCTGTCGCAGGCTGGCTGGTGCCGTTGCCGAGCGGCGAGAGAGCCGTATCGACGATATCGACGCCCGCCTCAATCGCTTTAAGATTGACCATATCGCCCGTTCCCGCCGTATTGTGCGTATGCAAATGCACTTTCGTCGACGGCTTCAATTCCTTTTTCAGCCTTGAAACGAGGTCGTATGCCGTATACGGCAGGAGCAGGTTCGCCATATCCTTGATACAGATATTGTCTGCCCCCATGCTTTCAAGCTGCTTTGCGAGCTTTACAAAATATTCGGTCGTATGCACGGGACTGGTCGTATAACTGATCGCCGCTTCGCAGATGCCGCCGTATTTCTTGATCGCTTTCATCGATGTTTCGAGGTTGCGCGGGTCATTGAGCGCGTCGAATACGCGGACGACCCCGACGCCGTTTTCAATCGACTTTGCGACAAATTTTTCCACTACATCGTCCGAATAATGGCGATAGCCGAGCAGGTTCTGCCCGCGCAAAAGCATTTGTATGGGTGTTTTTTTCAGATAACGCCTGAGCGTGCGCAGGCGCTCCCAAGGATCCTCGTTCAAAAAGCGGAGACAGCTGTCAAATGTCGCGCCGCCCCACGCTTCCAAAGAATAATATCCGACGTCGTCGAGCTGCTCCAAAACGGGGATCATCTCGTCCGTGCGCATACGGGTAGCCGCCTGCGACTGATGCGCGTCGCGCAGAATAGTATCGGTAATCAAAACCTTCTTATTTTCTTTGTTAGCCATTGCTTATTCTCCCGAAAAATTCCAAAGAGGTTATATTCCCTCAAATTGAGAGATTTAAAGCGCCGTTGAAACCGATTGCTTGCGGCGCCTTTCGTTCAAACCCGATCGATCAGCCGCCGAAGCAAGCCAACAGAAATCCGGCGGCAACCGCCGAACCGATAACGCCTGCGACGTTCGGCCCCATTGCATGCATTAACAGGTGGTTGTTCGGATCCGTTTCCCGCCCGACATCTTCGGATATTCGCGCCGCCATCGGCACCGCCGAAACACCAGCCGAACCGATAAGAGGATTGATTTTCCCACCGGACAGCTTGCACATCAATTTCGCCATCAGCAAGCCACCGACTGTGCCGCAAACGAATGCGAACAATCCGAGTAAAATAATTTTCAATGTATTCCAATCAAGGAATATTTCGCCGTAGGCTTTGCAACCGACACAAACGCCGAGAAAAATGGTAATCGTATTCATCAACCCGTTCTGCGCCTGCGAAGAGAGCCTGTCAACAACGCCGCTCTCCTTCATTAAATTGCCGAGCATAAGCATACCCAGCAAAGGAATTGCATCCGGCAACAATAACCCCACAACAAGCGTCACCATGATCGGAAATATGATTTTCTCAATCTTAGTAACCTCGCGCAGCTGTTTCATTTTGATCGCGCGCTCTTTTTTCGTTGTAAGCCATCTCATCAACGGTTTCTGTATGATCGGTATGAGTGCCATGTACGAATATGCCGCGATAGCGATTGTTGCAAGCAATTCTTCGTTGGTAAAGTCTGCCAACGCTTGGGTCAAATAAATTGCAGTCGGGCCGTCTGCACCGCCTATGATCGCGATGGACGCTGCCGCCGCGGCGTCGAAGCCGAGCAAAACCGCCCCGACAAACGTCAGAAAGACGCCGAGCTGTGCCGCCGCACCGATGAGCATGCTCTTCGGGTTTGCGATCAGCGGGCCGAAGTCCGTCATCGCGCCGATTCCCAAAAAGATAAGCGGCGGATAAATGACTTTTTCCACGCCGAAATAGAGGTAACCTAAAAGTCCTCTGTCGCCGACGAATTCCCCTGCTTCGTTTGTCTCACCCCAGACAATCTCTCTTGCTCCGGGAATATTGATGATAAACATACCGAAAGCAATGGGAAGCAGGAGCAAAGGTTCAAATTTTTTAACAATGGCGAGATACATCAGGACGAACGAAATCAGAATCATGACATAGTTTTGCCATAATCCCTGCGCCATGCCTGACGCCTCCCACAGGTTTCGGAACATCTCGACGATGTCGAAACCGCTCGAAGATAGTAATTGCATCGCGCGCCACCCGTCAGCCGATCACGGCAAGCAAAGTATTCGTTTCGACGTTGTTTCCGACCGCCGTCTTAAATGTGATCTTTCCGGCAATGGGAGCAGTGATGTCGTTGTCCATTTTCATCGCTTCCAAAACAAGTACAGGCTGATCCTTCTGCACTGTATCACCGTCCTTGACGAGGAATTTTTTGATAAGTCCCGGGAACGGCGAAAGGAGTTGTTCCCCCGAAACAGGAGCGGCAGCGGGCGCTGCTGCGGCTGCCGGCGCAACAGGGGCAGCGGGAGCGACCGAAGCCTGCGGAGCGAAAGACGCATCGGCACCAACTTCTTCGACGCCGACTTCATAATTTTTTCCATCAATGGTAACGATAAATTTGCGCATAATTATCTTTCTCCTTATAATCTCTTGATTCTCTTTACTTTGAATTCGCAATTGCTGCTTTCGCTCATATAATATGCGGAGATCGCCGCTACAATGGCGACGCGGATTTCCTCGCTCACGCCGTCGTCCTCGGCGGGAACATCCGCCGGAAGCGATGCCTGTGCCGCATTCTGCTTCGAACGTCTTTTCCCTGTAACCGAACCGATTATTTTACCGACGAGCCAGATCAAAAAAATCAGGATTGCAACGCCTAAAAAAGTTATCGCAAAGCCGACCAATGCATAAATCAGCGATTCTCCTATGGAAACGACGGGTATTTCATTGCCCGTTACAATATCGACATCCAACAAAGACCACAGCATATCACCCTCACTTTAACAACATCTGCAGCGAAGCGATGAGATATTGTTTTACAAACTGCGGTTCGATGACGTTATCGATGTAGCCATTTTTCGCCGCATTGATCGGATCGGCGGTTTCGTCCGCATATCTTGCCGCAAGTTTTTGCTTATCCGCATTTTTCTCCGCGGAAAATTCGATTTCCGCCCCTTTAGCATCATCAAACAGAGCAATTTTTGCATTCGCGAAGGCGTAGCTGTAATCGAACCCCATCGACTTGGCTGCAAAGAGCGTATAGCCGAGCCCTACCGCCTTTTTATAGACGAGCGCAATTTTTGCGTTCTCCAAAAGGTCATAGGACTCCATAAGTTTGAATACATTCTTCATCGCAAGGCTATCCGCAGTAGCGATGTCCGCCTGCATTCCGAGCGTATCGACAAACGTCACGAACGGCAGATTGTAATACGCGGCAAACTCCACAAACGAAGAGATCTTTGCAATATTATTCGCGTTTAAGGAAACGCCCGCTTCGCTGTCGAAAACGACAGCCGCGACGGCAATCCCGCCCGTGCGCCCGAGAATGCAACGCACTTCCGGAGAAAAGGACTTGCCGCATTCGACATAGGAATCCGCGTCAAATACCGCCTCGATAAGGGCGTCTGCGCTGCATGCCTCATTGAGAGCCGGTACTGCACGGTTCAGATCCGCCCCGTTTTCCACAACGGGGGCGCTGTATTCCGGAAGGAGAGAAAGAATTTTGCCGATTTGAGTGCGCACATCCTGCATTCCTTCCGCTTCGAATGAAACGATATTTGCTTTCGTAAGCGCGTTCGCTCCGCCGACTTCCTCTTTCGGCAAATTTTTACCGCTTTTTGCGGAGATTACGAAGGGACTGTCCGCCGCAAGGACGGCATCTTTCATAAAGAAAGAAAAGTCGGAACAAGCCGCAAGCAAGGCGCTCTGCCCGTACACCTCTCCGTTTACGACGGCAAACTGCGGAACGACGCCATGCAATTTAGCCGACTTTAAGAGGACGGAAGCCAAACCCTCCAAAACAGTAACCCCTTCCCCGATCTGTACCCCGAGACTGTTCAGAATATAAATCACAGGCAGAGAATTTTTTTCCGCCAATTCCAGGCACCGCAATATTTTCGCGCAGTTTTCGGCGCTCACGCCGCCATTCAGCGTTTCAAAATTCTGCGCCGCAATATATACGGGATAATCGGCAACAGTAGCAAATCCTGTAACGACGCCTTCGCCCGCAGTTTCTTCGTCATAAAAATCGTTTTTCGAGAAACTGAACCCGGACAACTCAACAAAACTGTCCGCATCGACGAGCGCAGAAATTGCCTTCCGAATCTGAGAACCGGCGGCCAGAACGCCGGCCCGCCGAGCCTGAAGCAATTTGATTTTGTCCATACAACCTCCCTGAATAATCAAGTCTATCCAACGAATATTATAGCGTATTTATTCGGAAAAAGCAAATTTTTGCTTTTGCTTTTTTATTTTTTCCTCAAGCGCATTTATAAAAATATTTTATCGACGGTATTTTTCTTTCTGAAATGATTTGCTTTTTTTAAAAAAATATAGTATAGTATTTTTGTTCGGTAAACGAGATGCCCTTTTCTTCGTATTATTGTACCGGAAATGAACACGCTTCCGTAGTTAAATGGATATAACAGCCCCCTCCTAAGGGGCCGTTGTGGGTTCGATTCCCGCCGGGAGTACCACTTTGACCGCAATTATTGCGGTCATTTTTATACAATTTCGGGAAACAACCGCAAGGTTTTATTCATACGCCGCGGTTGGAACAAGTATATCGACGACCTGCGCGACAAGCTGGAGGCGAAAGGCGTAAAGACGGAAAATTTTGACATGTTCAATATGTCCGCATACAACCGCGCCGTTACGGAAAATATGCCTATCATAACCGTGGAGGGATGGGAGGATGTACACCCCCTTCTGAAGCTCATTCCCCCCGATTGGGATGATTCTATCCCCTTCGGCGTGTTTTATTCGCCGACGCCTACAAAGCTGGTCAAAAAATTTGTCGACCTTTTAAGTTCTATTGCTGCAAAATAATAATCGATACAAAAAAGCCGCGCGCCCCTCGGAACACGCGGCTTTTTGTTAAAAGTGTAACTGTATTTTATTTATTTTCAACGATCGACAGCAAGTCGCTGAAAGTCTTCAATTCAAAATCGGAACGATGATATTGCACCGCATCCCCGATCGCCGCAGTTTTAAATCCTCCGGCGATTCCGGCTTCTATTCCGGCGAGGGCATCCTCAACGACCAAGCATTCGGCAGGCTTGCAGGAGATTCCTTCAGCCGCCTTTAAAAAGACTTCCGGGTCAGGCTTTGAACGGGTTATGTTGTTTCCGTCACTCACGGCATCGAAGTACTTTGCCAAGTCTGTGCGTTCCAAAATAAGCGGCGTATTTTTACTGGAGGAACCGACCGCAAGTTTTAACCCTTTTTCCCTCAACCGATTCAATGTGTTGCGGACTTCTTCCGAAATATCGTCGGGTGTCATATTTTTGAGCAATTCTCTATAACATGAGTTTTTTTCGTCCGCAAACGATTTCTTTTCTTGATCGGTATATTGTTTCTCGCTTTTTTCGAGAATGATCTCAAGGCATTCCATCCGTGCGACACCGCGCAAACGACCGTTTATTTTCTCATCAAAATAAATCCCGAGCCGGTCTGCCAGCTTTTTCCATGCCTGATAATGGTACTTATCTGTGAAACAGAGTACTCCGTCCAAGTCGAAAATGACACCTGCAAATTTCATGTTCAATACCTCTGGTTCATATAAATTTTCGGAGGCGCGCCGCTCTTGACGAAAATCAGCGCAGCCGCGCCACCATTTTTCGGTCGATTTTTTTAGCGGGTTATAGGCGAATATGTTTCAGGGCGGCGGTCACGGAACAATCCCCACTCGCGTCGCAGATTCCGAATTTCCGCAAAAATATAATCCGCATACAAAATTTTCTCCTGATCACGCGGCGCGGCTGCAAGGATCTCACCCGTTTCATCCGTCATGAATGACGAACCGTAAAACAAAAGTTTCGAAGACTGCCCTCCGTTTTCCGTGCAAGGGACGACTCTCTCCTCTCCGATCCGGTTTGCTGCGACAACAGGCAGAATGTTTGCCGCCGCATGCCCCTGCATCACCCTCTGCCAATGCCCGGCACTGTCTACAGACAAGATCGGCTCCGAACCGATCGCCGTGGGATACAGAATTATATCCGCACCGTTCAGTGCGAGGCAGCGCGCCGTTTCGGGAAACCACTGATCCCAGCATATGCCTATCCCCACGTTGCCGAATTGCGTGGCAAATACCCTGAACCCTGTATTGCCGGGCGTAAAATAAAATTTTTCCTGATAATAGTGATCGTCGGGAATATGCGTTTTGCGGTACACCCCCAACAATTTACCGCCGTCGAGCATGGCGACGGAGTTATAAAACACATTGCCGTCCTTCTCATAAAAACTGACGGGCAACGCTACGTTCAATTCCGCGGAGAGTTTTTGCAGACGTTGCACTGCAAGGTTCTCCTCCGTTCGCTCGGCATAATCATAATAATCATACCTGCGCTCCTGGCAAAAATATTGCCGCTCGAACAATTCGGGGAGCAGGACAATATTGGCGCCGTTTTCTGCGGCTATGCGCACGAATTTTTCCGCCTTTGCTATGTTTTCCATTCTTTCCGTGCTGCACTGCATCTGCACGCAAGCGATTTTAACGGGCACAGTTTTGCCCTCCTTTTGGTATTTGCTGGGTTATGCAATGGATATTGCCCCCGCCGACGAGTACGCTGCGCGTCATGACGGGAACGATTTTTCGGGTCGGAAACAGATTTGCCAAAATACCGAGCGCAACTTCGTCGTTCTTATCCCCGAATTGCGGCACGACGACCGCACCGTTTGCAATGTAGAAATTGACATAGGACGCCGCCAAGCGTTCGCCTTCTTCGCGCGGGACTTCCCCGGGGGCGCATTCGATCTGCTCCGCTTCCTCCTTCGTCACCGTGACGGATTTAGAAGGCAGCGGCAACTTCGTTATTTTCAGCGGTCTGCCCTTTGCGTCGCGCGCCTCCGACAGAATGCGATAATCCGCCAAACTGCGCGCATACTGCGGGTCGCTCTCGTCGTCCGTCCAGGCGAGTACGACTTCGGCGGGTGCCGTAAAGGCACAAATATTGTCGATATGCCCGTTCGTTTCATCATTGTAGATGCCGTACGGCAGCCAAACGATCTTTTCGGCGGAGAGATATTCTTTCAGCCTCTCCTCAATTTGCTTCTTCGTCAGCGCGGGGTTGCGCCCCTTGCTCAACAGGCATTCCTCCGTTACGAGCAGCGTGCCCTCCCCGTCTGAATGGATGGAGCCTCCCTCTAAAACAAAGGGATGCGCATTGTAACATTTCACGCCGAGATGGCGGCAAAACGCCGAAGCGAGCGCATCGTCCTCACGGTAGTCGGCATATAACCCGTCGACCTCACCGCCCCATGCGTTAAATCGCCAATCGACGCCACGGATTTCCTTTCCGTCCGTTACAAAAGTGGGGCCGGTATCCCTTGCCCATGCGTCGTTGACGGGAATATTGAGTAAAACGACGCGCCCGTCCGCAATTTGATCGCGCAGGAACTCCTCAGCGGAAGCATCGGACGCGATCAAATAGACGCGCTCGCTCTCCGCGATCGCTCTAATGATTTCGGCAAAGGCACGGCGCGCATCCTTGGGGTCCTTTCCCCACGAACCGGGGCGCGACGGCCAGATCATCAGGCAACCGGCGTGCGGGGAAAATTCCGCAGGCATAAAAAATTTGTCCTGCCGCGGCAATGTATGCAATTTCATATTATGATAACCTGTTTTTGAAATCGGCATATCCAAACTCTTTTACGATGCGGCACTCACCGACCCTCATCACCGCAATAGATGGCAAAGGCATGCCGTTGAATGTGTTGTTTTTGACCATCGAATAGATCGCCATATCCTCAAAGTAGAGAATATCCCCTTCAGAGAGCTGCTCGTCGAAGGAATAATCGCCGATGATGTCCCCCGCCAGGCAGGTGCGCGCAGACAGGCGGTAGGTATACTTCTTCTGCCCCGCTAGCCCGCTCCCTTTTAGCGGCGGGCAGTACGGCATTTCCAGTACGTCAGGCATGTGGCATGCGGCGGAGGCGTCCAAAATCGCCGTTTGGATGCCGTTCTCCACGATTTCCAAGACCTTTGTTGCGAGCAGCCCCGCATTGAGCGCGATCGCCTCGCCCGGCTCCAGATAGACCTGCACGCCGTACTTGTCGGACAATCTCCCTATCGTGCGCTCGAGCAGCGCGATGTCATACCCCGGCTTTGTGATGTGATGCCCGCCCCCCAAATTGAGCCAGCGCATGCCGCGCAGGTATTCGCCGAATTTTTGCTCGAATACTTCGACGGTCGCGGCGAGGGCGTCGGCGCCCTGCTCGCAGAGTGTGTGCATATGCAGCCCCTCGATGCCGTCCAGCAAATCCTCGCGGAAGTTCGCCTTCGTTACGCCGAAGCGCGAACCGGGCGCGCAGGGATCGTAAATGGCGGTCTCCTGCGTGGAAAACTCGGGATTGACGCGCAACCCGACGCTCGCATTTTTGCGGCGGGCATAAAATTTTTGCTTTTGTGCGAAGGAATTGAAAACGATATGGTCGCAGATGTCCGCGATCTCGTCGAACTCGCCGTCGAGGTAGGCGGGGCAAAACACATGGTTTTCCTTGCCCATCTCCTCTTTGCCGAGCCGCGCCTCGTACAGACCGCTCGCCGTCGTGCCGCTGATGTACTGCCCGATGAGCGGGTATTCGCAGTAGGCGGAAAACGCCTTTTGCGCCAACAGGATTTTACACCCCGTGCTTCGCTCCACTCTTCTCAATATCTTTAAGTTTTCCGTCAGCTTGTCCTCGTCGATGACGTAAACGGGGGTGGGTAACTGATGCAGTTTCATTTTGATTTTGAACTTATTCGACGAGCGTCGGGTTTTCATCCACGACCCAGGGCAGACCGTAGCGGTTGAGCGCCTCCATAAACGGATCGGGGTCGAGTTCCTCGAGGTTGTAGACACCTGCCTCCTTCCAAATGCCCTTCATCACCATCATCGCGCCGATCATGGCAGGCACGCCCGTCGTGTAGGAGATCGCCTGCGAGCCGACTTCCTTGTGGCATTCCTGATGGTCGCAGACATTGTAGATATAGATCGACTTGCGCTTGCCGTCCTTCATTCCCGTAAAGATGCAGCCGATGTTGGTCTTGCCCTTCGTGCGGGGGCCGAGCGACGCGGGGTCGGGCAGCAACGCCTTCAAAAACTGAATGGGTACGATGGGTCGACCTTCGAACATAACAGGCGTTGTGGACAGCATCCCTACATTTTCCAAACAACGCATATGCGTCAGATAACTCTGCCCGAATGTCATAAAGAAGCGGATGCGCTTGACGCCGGGGATGTTCTTCGCGAGCGATTCGATCTCCTCGTGGTGCAGGAGGTACATATCTTTTTTGCCGACCTGCGCGAAATCGTATTCGCGGTGGATGGACATGGGCGGCACCTCCACCCACTTGCCGTTCTCCCAATACGAGCCCGCCGCGGAAACCTCGCGCAGATTGATTTCGGGGTTGAAGTTGGTAGCGAAGGGATAGCCGTGGTCGCCGCCGTTGCAGTCGAGGATGTCGATCGTCTCAATGGTATCGAAATAGTGTTTCAAAGCGTACGCGGAAAAGACGCTCGTCACGCCCGGATCGAAGCCGCTGCCCAAGATGGCGGTAAGCCCCGCCTTTTCGAAGCGTTCGCGGTACGCCCACTGCCAGGAATAATCGAAATAGGCGGTAAAGCCCTGTTCCTTGCAGCGCTTCTCGTAAACGGCGCGCCACGCGGGGTCGTCTGTATTTTCGCATTCGTAATTCGCCGTATCGATGTAATGTACGCCGCATTGCAGACATGCATCCATGATCGTCAGATCCTGATACGGGAGCGCGACGTTGAGCACGGCATACGGCTTATAGCTTTGCATGAGCGCGCAGAGCCGTTCCACGCTGTCCGCGTCCACCTGGGCGGTGGAGATATGCGTCTTTGTCTTTCCCTCCAGCTGCGCTTTCAGCGCGTCGCATTTGGACTTCGTGCGGCTGGCGATCATGATGTCGCCGAACACGTCGTCCGCCTGGCAGCATTTGTGGATGGCGACAGAAGCCACGCCGCCGCAGCCGATGATGAGCAATTTTTTCATTTTTCTTCCTCCGCTTGTTTTAGAATATCTTCCACATAGCGCGGCAGCATAAACGCGCCCCTATGCAAATTGGTCGTGTAGTACCACGTTTTGATCTTTCTCGCGTTCCATTCCTGCGGCTTGAAATCGTTCAGCGGGTGATATTTTTTGGACGCGAACCCGAACAGCCAATACCCCGAAGAACAGGTCGGAATGTGCGCCTGATATACGCGGCTGATGGGGAAACAGCGATACACCTTCTTGTGCATACTGCGGCAGGCGTCCTCGTCCTCGTCGTAAAACGGGCTCCCGTGCTGATACACCATCACGCCGTCGTCGCGCAGCGCCTTGTAGCAGCTGCCGTAAAATTCCTTGGTAAACAGCCCCTCCGTCGGCCCGAACGGGTCGGTGGAGTCGTTGATGATCAAGTCGTACTCCCCCGTTTTTCCGCGCAGAAAGCGAAGCCCGTCCTGCGGGAAGATGCGCACGCGCGGGTCGTTGAGACCTTCCGCCGTCTCGGGGAAGAACTGGCGGCTGACCTCGATGAACATTTCGTCCGTTTCGACGACATCGATCTGCTCGATTTCGGGGTAGTTGCACAGTTCCTTTGCGACGCCGCCGTCGCCGCCGCCGATGACGAGTACCTTTTTCACGTTCGGATGCACCGCCATGGGGACGTGGACGACCATTTCGTCATAGATGAATTCGTCCTTTTCGGAGAAAACGATCTCGCCGTCCAGACTGATGAAGCGCCCCAGATCTACAGAATCGAACACATCCACCTGCTGATAATCGCTCTGCCCGCTGAACAGCTGTTTCGTAACGCGGATAGAAAGTTTGACGTTGGGGGTATGTATATCGGAAAACCACATTTCCATAACCGTATCTCCTTAAACCAGAACGTTGAGCCGCTCTACATTGATGTCCTCCGTGCCCTGCATGGAACAGCCCTTCTCCTTTGCGTAAATGATATAGTCGATGATTTCTTTCGTTATGCATTCACCCGGCGCGAGAATGGGTATCCCCGGCGGGTAACACATGACGAATTCCGCGCAGATATGCCCTTCCGTCTCGCGCAGAGGAAGCGATTTTTTCTCCGCATAAAACGCCGCCTTGGGCGAAAGCGCAACTTTCGGCGCGATGTATTCGTCTGCGAGCATCCCCGCCTTGTCCTTGCTGTACAGCCGCTTGATATCCTCAAGCGCGCCGACCAGCCGCTCGATGTCCTGAATGCGGTCGCCGATGGAGATATACGCCAGCATATTGCCGATATCGCCGAATTCGATCTGAATGTCGTACTCGTCGCGCAGAATGTCGTAAACTTCGATTCCTGCCAGTCCGATGTCGCGGGTATAGACGGAAAGTTTGGTGATATCGAAATCGTAGATGCTTGAGCCGTTGATGAGTTCCTTGCCGTAGGCGTAGTAGCCGCCGATGTCGTTGATTTCGTCGCGCGCGTACTGCGCCATTTTCATTACCTTTTCAAAGGAATCGTGCCCGTTCAGGGCAAGATTACGGCGGCTGATATCCAGGCTCGCCATCAGAAGATAGGACGCGCTCGTCGTCTGCGTCAGGTTGATGACCTGGCGGACATAATCGGCATTGACTCCTTTATTCAGGAGAAGCAGCGAACTCTGCGTGAGGCTCCCGCCCGATTTGTGCATGGAAACCGCCGCCATATCCGCTCCCGCCTCCATTGCGCTGACAGGAAGTTTTTCATGAAAATAAAAGTGTGTGCCGTGCGCCTCATCCGCCAGAACCTTTAACCCGTACGAATGTGCCAGCTTAACGATTGATCGCAGGTCGGAACAGATACCGTAATAGGTTGGATTGTTGACGAACACGGCGACCGCCCCGGGGTTAGCTTTGATCGCTTCCTCCAGGCACGAAAGTTCCATGCCGAGGGAGATTCCCAGCCTTCGGTCGACTTCGGGATTGACGTATACGGGAATGGCTCCGCATAAAATCAGACAGTTGATGACGCTCTTATGCACGTTGCGAGGCAGGATGATTTTGTCCCCTTCCTTACAGACGGAGAGGATCATGCTCTGCACCGAAGAGGTCGTGCCGCCGACCATGAAGAAGGCATCCTGCGCGCCAAATGCCTGCGCAGCGAGAGTTTCCGCCTCTTTGATGACGGAAGACGGGTGACAGAGGTTGTCCAGCGGCTTCATGGAATTCACGTCCAATCCGACGCACTTTTCGCCCAGCAAGGCGACGAGTTCCGGGTTGCCGCGCCCGCGTTTATGCCCGGGTACGTCAAACGGCACCACGCGCTGCCGCCGCAGCCGTTCCAATGCTTCATATAAAGGTGCGCGTTTTTGGCTTTTGTCGTCCATTTGAACCATCCTCGCAACAAAAAAATACAGGCATCGCCGCCAAAGCAATGCCTGTAAAAATCAACACGAGGAACAAACCGAAGCAATTCGGTTTGTGCAGCATTCCGTTTTCGAGTAAGTATGCCTATGCAAATACTTTCACTACTCTTATTGACCGTTTCACAAGTGATGCTTTGTAAGCTTTTATTATAAAGTAATCAACTTATAAAATTTGAGCTTTTAACTCAATCAATAATGTGGCATATACCACGCGCGCGATTTTACACGCCCGGCAGCTGACCCGCCTGTCCGTATGGCGATTACTTGCGCATCTGCGCAAGCGGTCAAATATTTGCATTCGCAGAACAATCTACATCTTGCTGAATTATAATAGCACAGAACGCCCGACACTGTCAATTACTTTTCCGTATGCAATTAAAGCAATTTTCATATTCCTGCTGATTCGCAGTTTTAGCGAAGCAACAGCAAACTCAAATATTAAAAACTTTACCAAAACTACCCCAAAACTACCCCAAAATTGAAAAATAAATCTGTGCCTTAATGTGCCTAAACCTATAAAATATTACGGTTTATAGTATTTTAGAACAAAAAAAGGCGGGAATCGCGCCGTTTTAACACAATTCCCGCTATACTGGTGTGAAGAATGGGACTTGAACCCACACGGATTTCTCCATACGCCCCTCAAACGTACGCGTCTGCCAGTTCCGCCATCCTCACAAGCAAGAGTTATTTTACATGATTTTCGGAAAAAAGTCAAGTTATTAGTAAAAGAATTTGTAACAATTATAAAACTTTTTAACTCTTTTTACATACTGCCTCGTTTCGGACAGCGGAATATCCTGCAACGTAACACCGTCTGAAGAGCAGGAACCGTCTTTCAACCACCTTCGCACGGCTCCTTCCCCCGCATTATATGCGGCAAGCACTTCCGTCTGTCCGCTGAACTTCTTCTGCAGATAAGCGAGATACCATATTCCCATGCGGATATTGTCCTCCGGGTCATCGACCGACAGATCTTCCCCGATCCTGCCCGCAATAAACTGCGCCGTGGACGGCATCAGCTGCATCAAGCCGCGCGCCCCTGCACTGCTTACCGCATCCTCTCGAAAGTTGCTTTCGGTGCGGATGACCGCATAGGCAAGGTCTTTGTCGACCCCGAACTCTTCCGCATACATGGTTACGGAAGCCCCATATCTTTTCGGCAGATACACCGAGTAGAACAGCGCGGCGCCCACAACAAAAAGAAGCAAAACCAGGCACAAAAAAAACAGAACTTTTCTATTGGCGATTATTACGGACAATTTCATTTACGATACGAACCACTTTGCATTTCAATGCGGATATATCCCCGTCATTATATAATACAGTATGCCCCGTATTCAAATTTCTTTCATAATCATATTGGTTTTTTATGCGCGCGGCAACAGCTTCTCTTGTAAGTCCGTCGCGCTTCATAACCGCCTCTGTCCGCAATTCTTCGCTGCGCATGACGATAATAACTTTATCGAATTGTTCCGCAGAACCGCTCTCGAACAGCAGAGGCACTTCTGCAAAAGCGATTTCCCCCCGGCATTCCTGCATTTGCAAAAACAACCTGCGCATGATAATCGGATGCGTAAGCGCGTTCAGCTGCGCCAGTTTGGAAGCATCGGCAAAGACTGTTTCTGCCAACTTTTTCCTGTTGACGCTGTCCCCCTCGACGCATTGAGGAAAGAGTTCCGATACTCTTTTAAATACCGTCGGATCATTATATATATCTCGCGCGACGGCATCGGCGGAAAAAACGGGATAACCCAGTCCGGACAAAATTTCAGCGACGGTCGATTTCCCGCTGCCGATCCCTCCCGTAATCGCGACAAATATTTTATTTCGCTTCATACCAGTTTTTCCCTCGATGCACCTCCGCCACGAGCGGCACATTCAGCTGAACGGCATTTTCCATTTCGAACCGCAACAATTCGCCGACTCTGTCTGCTTCGTCCTCATAGGCGTCGATTACCAATTCGTCATGAACCTGCAAAATCAGCTTGGAACGCAGCCCTTCTTTTTTCATGCGCTCAAAAATGCGGAGCATGGCTATCTTTATTATATCTGCACTGCTGCCCTGCAAAGGCATATTCATTGCCGCACGCTCGCCGAATGAACGAATGTTGTAATTTGAGGATTTAATTTCGTTGATAACCCGCTTTCTGCCGAGCAGGGTCGTCACATAGCCGTTCTTCCGCGCAAATTCTACATTGGAATCCATATACTTTTTTACGTCGGAATACGTTTCAAAATATTTTCTGATATATTCGCCCGCCTGCTTCGCGGAGATATTCAGATTGCTTGCCAAACCGAAATCGCTGATGCCGTAAATTATCCCGAAATTGACGGCTTTTGCGGCACGGCGCTGGGAAGAGCTTACCTGGTCGATCGGGACGGAAAAAACCTGAGACGCCGTCAGCGCGTGAATGTCCTTGCCCTCCCTGTAAGCCTCGATCAGTTCCTTGCAGCCGGAAAAATGCGCCAAAAGCCGCAGTTCGATCTGCGAATAGTCGGCGTCGATCAATACGCGGTCAGCACCCCGCGCAATAAACAACTTGCGCAGTTCTCTTCCGTCGTCGTCGCGGATCGGAATATTCTGCAGATTCGGGTTAGCACTTGAAAGCCTGCCCGTCGTCGTCTGCACCTGGTTGAAGCAGGTATGCACCAACCCTGTTTTGGGATCGATGAGCGGCTTGAACCCGTCGATATAAGTGGACAGAAGTTTTTGATAATGCCTGCATTTCAGCACATCGCGTACAATCTTATAGTCGTCCGCCAGCTTTTCGAGAATATCTGCGCTTGTCGAATATGCGCCGCGCTTCCCCTTTTTCGGAGCAGGCAGACGCAGTTTTTCAAACAGGATATTTCCGAGCTGGAGCGGAGAATTGATATTGAATTCCTCGCCCGCTTCCGCATAGATGTCCGCCGTAACCTGTGCGATTTCTTCTTTATAGCGCTTTTCAAACTGCGCGGAAGCAGCTCTGTCGATTTTAACGCCGCATTCCTCCATATCGCACAAAACGTCAGACAGCGGCAACTCCACCTGCCGGTAGAGCGAACCCAGATTTTCTTCTTCGAGTTTAACCTTCAGAATATCATAGAGACGGCTTACTCCGTATGCGGGAGTTTCCTCGCTCAGTCCGTATCCTTGCAAAGTTAGGGCAAGATTGTCGTCTTTCCCCGTATAATCGGCGAGATATTTCATGAGAGAAATATCCTCGGCCGCACATTTTATTTCGCAGCCGAACGTATGCAGAAATTTCCGGATTTCCTTTTTGCCGTATAGCAGCGCAGTCGCCTGCGGATTCCCGAACAGTCCCCCCAACGCATGCTCGATGTCGGCGGAATGCAAACCGTCGTCCAACAGAGTTTCCCTTTCCCGAAGCACATATTCCGTGCCGCCCGAATAAATATGAAACCCGTTTTTCCACCGCACAAGAGAAAATTCCCGCACCTCCGAAAATGCCGTAGCAAATGCCTCCGCATCGGAAACAAACTTAACCGGAATTGCAGGCTGCACGATCTCATTGCGGGGTTCTGACTCCCGTTCAAAAATATCCAACTTCAGCAAAGAGGTGAACTCAAGCTGCAAAAATTGGGTGCGTACCTCCTGCGAAAACGGTATGTGAATACCGCATTCGTCGAGATCGACGGACAGATCTACATTTCGGTCGATCGTCGCAAGTTCTTTCGACAGATATGCCGTATCCTTCCCCTTTTCCAGCTTCGAGCGCACGGAGGACGGCAGACTGTCAAGATTGGAATACACGCCGTCAAGACTTCCGAATTGTGTTATCAGCGACAGCGCGGTTTTTTCGCCGATGCCGGCAACCCCGGGGATATTATCGGAGCTGTCCCCCATGAGAGCCTTCATTTCGATGACTTGCTCCGGCGCATAGCCGATTATTGACTGAAAGTTATCCTTATTCAGTTTCAGAAGGTCGCTCACGCCCGTTTTCGTCAGATAGACGTCGGTGCGTTCGTCTATCAGTTGGTACGAATCGCGATCGCCCGTGATAACGATGCTTTTAACGCCCTCAAACTTATGTGAAAGCGTTCCGATCAGATCGTCCGCCTCATAACCCGCCTTTTCGCACATGGCAATCCGCATCGACTGTAACAGGCTTTTGAGCATTCCGAGCTGTGCGGCAAGGTCGTCCGGCATCGGTTTGCGCGTCGCCTTATAGCCTTCGTACATTTTATGCCGAAAAGTCGGAGCCTTCAGGTCGAATGTTACGATGAGCCTGTCGGGTTTTATGTCGCCGATAATTTTCAAAAGCAGCTTTGTAAAGCCGAATACCGCATTCGTCGGTATTCCGCTCTTTGTCGTAAGATGTTTCGTTGCATAAAACGCGCGGTTCAGCAAACTGTTTCCGTCGATCAAAACCAGATTGAGCATACCATTCTTCCTTTCCGGATATTGAGAATATTATAACAGATACGGCAATGTTTTGCAACCGCTGCATACCGCGGCTTAAAAAAGAAAAATCCGCAAGCAAACTTTGCCGCGGATTTTCCGTTTTACTTCAGGATTTTGATTTTGCCGATTACAGGCAATTCGAATTTTTCTTCCCGTACGACACCGAGGATCGCAAAGATACAGGCAATCAGCATCAGCAATCCAAAAACGCCGCAAAGAATACCGAAGATAAACCCGACAACGGGAATGATGTTTAAAATTCCGAGGATCAATTCGCCGATCACAACGACAAGTAATACGACCAGCGCCTGATTCGCATGGAATTTTGCAAACTCATCATTCGGGTACATAACAAGCGGCAGGAAAAACAGTATTCCGAAAAGATAAGCCAATGCACAAATCACTTTCTTTTGCATGCGCTCGTCGGCAGAAGGCTTGCCTTCCGAACTTTTCGCTGTGTCGTTCTGCTCCTCCGCTGCGTGTTCCGTCTTAACGGGTTCGTTTGCTTCGGGTTGTTCACCCTCCGGCTTTTTGTTCTCTTCTTCCATATCGATCACCTCGATCTTTTAATATTAGGATATGCAACGGGTGCAAAAAGTATTATTTTTTCGCATCCGTACCATCTTTCGTCAATGTGCCGGATTCGGATTTTTTTTCGATTTTTCCGACGGGCAGAGGCGGCTCAAATATCGCTTTTCCTTTTTTATGCACAATAATGAAATATGCGGCAATCAGAGCGCAGCCGATCAATACCAAAACAACGGCAGTCAACTGCGAAGGCGTAAGAAACGAAAGAAAAGTCTGCCCTCTGTCGTCATCACGCAGATATTCGATCAAGAACCTCCATACCCCGTATCCGATCAGATAAGCAGGCAGGCAGAACCCTTTGCCCTTCCAGTTCCGCCAGATCAGGAATGCCGCCAGGGCAAACAGGAAAATTGCCTCAAACAGCTGCGTCGGAACGACTTTGACATACACATGATCCATGGTGCCGATGTCCATGGGAATGCCGAACCACGCGTCCGTTTCCATGCCGTAGCAGCAGCCGCCGAACAGGCAGCCGATGCGCCCGAACCCGTGCGCGAGAGGAACGCAAGCCGCCGCAATATTCACGAAAGACGGAAACCAACGCAGATGTTCATTGTTTTGCTTTTTAAAGAGAAGGTACCCGCCAATAAAGTAGATCAGCAGCATACAGGCAGCCCCGCCGATAAAACCGCCGTAGAAGGTCGCGCCCGTATTTTTATCGATGATGAAAGCGCCGCGCTCGGCAATGTCGTAAATCGCCTGAAACAGGACGGCGAAAAAGTATCCGACAATAAAAGATACGACTGCACCGATCAGAATCAGATTTTGCAATTTGGCGGGCAGATTGCGCCTGTCTGCCAAAATGCGGAAAAGCACGATCGCCGCGATGACCCCCACGACTATAAAAATTTCATACAGACTGATACCGCTTCCGTCGGGAAAAGTGATTAAGGGATACGGATACATATTTTCCTCTTGTCAATTGTTGGTCAAATCGAGATATTCGTCGTAATTGACATTCTTGTCGAACGTCTTTTTGCCGTTGATCTCGATAATGCGGTTTGCAACGGTATTCATAAGTTCCTGGTCGTGCGAAGTAAACAGCATGCACCCCTTGAAGTTGTTCATACCGTTGTTGAGCGCCGTAATGGACTCAAGATCGAGGTGGTTGGTCGGTTCGTCCATGATCAGGAAGTTGCCCCCTTCGAGCATCATTTTTGCGAGCATGCAGCGAACCTTTTCTCCGCCCGAAAGAACTTTCGCTTTTTTGAGCGCCTCTTCGCCCGAAAAGAGCATCCTTCCCAGCCAACCGCGCAGATATTCTTCGTAATGATCGTTGGAAAACTGGCTCAGCCATTCCACGAGGTTGAGGTCGCAGTTCTCAAAAAACTCGTTGTTGTTTTGCGGAAGATATGAAAAATTGATGGTTTTTCCCCATTTGACGGTACCCGCGTCCGGCTGTGCCTTGCCGGTAAGAATATCAAAAAGCATCGTAACCGTCGTGCTTTTGTCGCTGACAAATCCGATTTTGTCGTTTTTCTGAACGATAAAATCGAGATCTTCAAAATACCCCTCTTTTGTAAGTCCTTCCACGATCAGAATATCGTTGCCGATTTCCCGCTCGAACTTGAAGTCGATAAACGGATATTTGCGGAGGGAGGGCTTGATGTCGTTTAGGGTGAGCCGCTCAAGTTCCTTTTTGCGGGAAGTCGCCTGGCGCGATTTTGATGCGTTCGCCGCAAACCGTGCAATAAATTCCTGCAATTCCTTGGCACGCTGTTCCATCTTCTTATTCTGGTCGCGCATCTGCCGCGCGATGAGCTGGCTCGTTTGGTACCAGAAATCGTAGTTCCCGAGATACAGCTGAATCTTGCCGAAATCGACGTCGCAAATGTATGTGCAGACCTTATTCAAAAAGTGCCTGTTGTGCGATACGATGATGATCGTATTTTCAAAATCCAACAGGTAATTTTCCAGCCAACGAACCGTTTTGATATCGAGGTTGTTGGTCGGCTCGTCCAAAAGCAGAACATCGGGGTTGCCGAACAGCGCCTGCGCGAGCAGAACCTTGACCTTCATCTTCGCGTCAAGCTCGCCCATCAGCTTCTGATGATATTCGGAAGGGATGTCCAGGTCGTTCAAAAGCGTTTCCGCCTCCGATTCCGCCTCCCAGCCGTTCAGCTCCATGAACTCCGTTTCCAACTCCGAAGCGCGAATGCCGTCTGCCTCCGAAAAGTCCTCTTTGGCATACAGCGCATCCTTTTCGTCCATGATTTCGACCAGCCGCTTATGCCCGAGCATAACGGTGCGGACGACTGTCTGGTCGTCAAACGCATTCTGGTTCTGCATGAGTACAGACATGCGCTCGTTTTTGTCCATGCTGACCTCGCCCTTGTTTGGCTCGATCTCGCCGGAGAGAACCTTTAGAAAAGTGGATTTGCCCGCACCGTTCGCGCCGATGATGCCGTAGCAATTCCCCTTTGTGAATTTTAAATTGACGTCCTCAAATAATTTTTTGCTCCCGTACTGCAAGCTGACGTTCGTAACCTGTAGCATGTTGACCTCTTCACAAATTTTCTGTTAGCATTATACCATATCCGAAAAAAAAGCACAAATAAATTCACATAAAAACTCGGAACCGTTTTAACGGTTCCGAGACAAAGTTTCAGCTTTTTCGTTTTCCCTTTTTGCGCCGCTCCACGCATTCGTGCAATAAAAATTCGATTTGACCGTTGACGGAACGGAATTCCTCCTCCGCCCACGCCGCAAGTTCGTTGTACAGGCGGGCGGAAATGCGAAGCGGGATCTGTTTTTTTGTTTCCTTATCCGAATTAGAGCCATTCATAATCAATAGAGCGAACCGCTGTTGACGATCGGCTGCGCATCTTTATTGCCGCAGAGGACGACCAACAGGTTGGAAACCATCGCCGCCTTGCGCTCCTCATCCAACTGCACAATGCCGTTCTCGCTGAGCTTTTTGAGCGCCATCTCCACCATACTCACGGCGCCGTCAACGATCTTCTGCCGCGCGGCAATAATCGCCGAAGCCTGTTGCCTTTGCAGCATTGCCGCCGCAATTTCGGGGGCATACGCAAGATGAGCAATACGCGCTTCCGAAATTTCTATGCCGGCTATCTCAACGCGGTTCTGAATTTCTTTGCGCAAAATTTCCGCAATCTCCACCGAAGAGCCGCGCAAAGACTTTTCATCCCCGTTTTCGGAAACGTCGTAAGGATATTGGCGGGCGACCTGGCGAATCGCCGCGTCGCACTGTGTGGATATGTAGGATACATAATTATCTACATCAAAGACGGCACGCGCCGTATTGACGACCTTCCAGATCACGACGACACCGATCTCGATCGGATTTCCTTCCTCATCGTTGACCTTTTGCTTCTCATTATTCAAAGTCATAGCCTTGAGAGAGATTTTCCTGCCCGAGCCGGCAATCAGACCCGACGCGGGGTTAAAAGCCGAACAGAACGGATTAACCCAGAAGAATCCATCCTTTTTGATCGTACCATGATATTTTCCGAACAGCGTGAGGACAACAGCCTCATTCGGATTGACCGTTTTTAGCCCGCCGAGCATTATCGCCCCTGCAATAATGACCAAAACGCCCGCGCAAACCATTACGATGACGAGGGCAGACTCCGTCTGCGAACTGAACACACACAAAAGAATTCCGGCTACAATCAGCAAAAGAGATAATATAAGCATCCCCCAACCGCTTTTAGCCTTCAGAACCTTTTCTTCCGTTTGCTTGTTCTCTGCCACAATCATATCCTCCCTGATATTGTTTTGATATAACTATAATATCATACATTGCAGCGGCTGTCAAGCGTATAAATTTAAAATCCGCCGCTCTTATGATTCGAGCGAAATGCCGCCACCGGCAACGGGATTGAGAATCTGCACGGTTCCCGATGAAGCCCCGCTGTTAACCGTATTCACGAATTCAACGGCAAACGAAGCGGGGATCGCCCAGCTTACATTGTCATAACCGCTGCCGCCGAACCCGAGCGTATTGATGCCGACGACCTTTCCCTCCGCATCAAACAATGCGCCGCCGGAATTTCCGCTGTTGATCGGGCAATCCGTCTGAATCATGTTGTATCCGTATATATCGAAATACGAAGTGAACGAGGGAATAGAAACGACGCCTGTCGAAACGGAAACTCCATAACCCAAAGCATTTCCGATGGCAGCAACCCCCGCCCCGGCGCGGGGAAGTTCCTCGGCAAAAGTACAGGCTTTTTCAAACCCGGAAACGCGCATCTCTCCGCTCTTGTAACAGACAGGGTTCGACAATTTCAGGATTGCGAGATCTCCCTGCTGATGATAAGCAATGATATCTTCCTTGTTGATCCGCATCACGATAAACCGACCGTCAGAAGTTGTTCCCCGTTCGAACAGGCAATATATTGCATCCGGCAACTGAACGGACGTATTTGCAAGACCGTTCTTTTCCTGATTTTGTTCAGCAAGCGCGTTTATGACGTGTAAATTAGTCATGATATAACCGCCCCTGTCAATCAAAAAACCGGAACCTTCCGACAAAATCTCTTCCGACCCGACCCGCGCGTAAGCTATGATTTTCACGGTGCGGTCGAGATTCGCCTCCGCAACGCGGCTCGCCAGCGAGCCGGATTCAGGCGTCTCCCCCTGTTTACGGAACACAATCTCTGCCGTATTGTCGACAATCAGATAATCGGGCGATTCCTCCATCAGCATGCGCGAAAGCGGGTCGGTTGCCTGCCGGCGCAACAATTCATCGGCATTTGCAATGCAGCTGCTCCGCGTCGGCTCCGACTGTTCGTATCCTATGCCGACGCCCGCTTCCGTCAGAACCCCGTTCAGCGTTTCGGATGGCGTTGCAAACGCAATGCCGAAAGGAGCGTTCCCGGAATAGATATAAGTATCGCCGACGCGCATATTGACCATGCCGACAACTTTCCCTTCCGCATCAAATAAGGGCGCCCCTTCGCTGCCGCTGTTGACCGGCACCCCCGTCTGAATCAGATAGTCGAAAGAGCTGTCGAAAAAGGCAACGGCAGTACTCTGCCCGAAACCGGCGGATTCCAAATAATAAAAGGAAGAAGAATGCGCATTAAAGGGTTTTGTGATAATCCCCTCGTTGAGCAATCCCGGCAATACATCCTCTTCATGCGCCAACGCTGCAACCGTAAAGCACTCTACCCCGTACGCAAGCGAGTCAGAATCGGCAAACCCGACCGCTGACGGCAATTCAGATGTGCCGCCGGCGTCAGAAAACGAACCGTTTTCAATGCCGGCAATACGCAAAAGCGCAATATCGGAATTGGCGGAGGCGGCAACCCGTAAAGACGAGCCTGCCTCCGAAATATCGGCAAAAAAATTCTGCCCGTAAAGCGATATTGCGTCATAGCCTTCCAAATCGGCGGAAAGCACGGTACCGTCGTACAACCCGACGCTGCATTCCTCTGCGGCGAGCCGACCCGATTCGTTCATAAACAGCGACGACGAGGTAACAACCAGTCCGCTATCCGAATCAACGATAAAACCGGTTCCCGACCTCGACGCCCCTCCTGTTTCCGGAACACTGACCGTAACGACGGAACGATAGGTCTGCTCGTATGCCGCAGCCAGATCGGCGCCTTCAACCGAGCCTTCTTCATAGCCGACGCTTTCCGTATAATCCGAATTATTTCCGCTGAATGCAGGGTCGCCGCCATCAGCAGGAGTGTCGTCTTTCTGCCCGCGGACGGTACACGCCGTAACGGAGAACAACAGAATGATTGCCGCCAGCAGGCTGAAAACGGATATGCAATATTTTTTCGCGGATGTTTTCATATTTATGCAGCCTCCCCAGCCGGCATCGCTATAACATACGGAACAGGAGTTTCGGTTGCGGATGCCGCGCTGTCAATATATTCCGTCAGCAAACTGACCGGGCAAGCCGCGGCGACCCGTTTAAAATAACCTGTTTCCCCGGATGACGACTCATATCCGATCTTCATCGCAAGCAACCCGATCAGATAACCGTTTTCATCAAAAAGCGCGCCGCCGTACATATCGATATTGACCGGAACAGTCGTCAAAATATAATTGTACTCCTTGCCGCCGAAAGAAACCGGAGCAAGAGCCTCGCTGTCGGCGTCGGCATCCGATATGACGCCGCTCATGACCGTCTGCTCGATCTCGTTCACACGCTCGGGAACACTGACGCCTTCATTGAGCGCATTGCCCAGGGAATTGCCGATCCCGATGCAGCGCTCGCCCGTTTCCGCATTTTTACCTGAAAATTGTGCAAAAAGCTGAAACCCGTCCTTACTCTCACCGCGGCTTGTATCCGTATAATAATGAAAGCGATCATAGAAACGGAAAAGAGCAAGCCCTGCGTCCGTATTATAGTCGACCAATGTCAGCTTATAGCGGCTTTTATCGCCGTAAATTTCAGGCAGCACGGCATATGCAGTCAGAACGCGACCGGTATACAGGCTTCCTCCGCTCGTCACTTCCAAAACCGCAGCGTGCGAAGTCGTCAGCACATACCCCTCTGCATTGATTATGACCCCCGAAAAAATCTGTGTAGTACTTTCGCTTCCGCGATTCGTCCGCACAACACTGTTGACGATGACGGTAACGACGGCTGCGCCTCCTCGCTCCGCTACGCGCTCGGTATAGGAGTCGGAGGTATCCGTCTCCATCGAGAGATAATCTTTATAAATATCCTTGCTTTCAGCCTGGCGCTGGTAAAAAGAAAAGGAACAACCCGCAAAGAGGAACAGTGTTGCCACGGCAAGCAACGCCGCCAGTCGTTTTTTCATAGGCAATTCTCCGTTAGAATAATAATTATATCACGCATAGTACTTCGCAAAATGCTAAATTATGCTTATATTTCCATAAACAGCAATATGATGCGGCTCTATATCGACTCTATCCACGCACCGTTCACCCGAAAGCTGATTGTACAGTACACCGTTGAAGCGCAAGGTATATTTGTTATTTCCCAAATTGGCAACAGTGATAACGGCTTCTTTACCTTTGCGCCTTTCAAATACAATACAATTATCATCGTGATACAATTCACGATAATCGCCGTCCCGGAAAACGGTGTACCGGGAACGAAGCTCGCCAAGCCAGCGGTAATGCGACAAAATATCTTCATCGATCAGATCCCACGCAAACGGCTTTCTGCAAAACGGGTCGGAATACCCTTCCATACCGATCTCGTCGCCATAATAGATACAAGGCACCCCGAAGAAGGTGTATAAAAGAATCGCGGCAATTTTCAATCTCTCGGTCGCGACCGCGCGCTGTTCTGCCGAAAGTTTCAAAACCGCCATCTCTTCTTTATTGTAAGCACACACACCGCCAAGCGCCGTAAGCACGCGAACCGTATCGTGCGTACCTAAAATATTCATCAACGAGTCTAAAACACATTTCGGATAATGATCCAGAAGCATACCGACCGTCCGGCGGAGCAGAGAGGTATTCCCTGATACCACAAAATTGATGATCGCATCTTTCAGCGGATAATTCATCACGCTGTCAAGCTCCTCGCCCTGAAAGTACTTTCTGCGTGTGCTGTATGCGATTTTATTGGAAGCATCTTCCCACACTTCTCCGATTACGACGGCGTCGCCGTTTGCCGACTTTACGGCGGAACGGATTTTCGCTATAAATTCATCGGGTAATTCATCCGCAACATCCAACCGGAACCCGCCGAGCGGATATTTCATCCATCGCCTCAAAACGCCGTTTTCCCCTGTGATAAAGTCGATGTACGACGGACAGTTTTCATTGACGGCGGGAAGCACATCGATACCCCACCAACTGTCATACTTATCGGGAAAGTGCCTGAAATTATACCATGAATAGTATTTCGAATCTTTGGACTGATACGCCCCTATCTCGTCATAAGTGCCGTATTTGTTGAAGTAACGGCTATCGTCACCCGTATGATTGAACACGCCGTCCAATATCAGGCGAATGCCGCGTTTCCAGCATTCGGAAACCAATGCCGCAAAATCCTCCTCCGAGCCAAGCATTGGATCGAGCTGCATATAATCGCCCGTATCATACCGATGATTCGAAAAAGCACGGAAAATCGGGTTCAGATAGATAACTGTTACATGCAGCGATTGCAGGTAATCGAGTTTTTTCAAAATCCCGCGGAAATTGCCGCCAAAAAAGTCATTGTTGAGTATTTTCCCTTTTTCATTCGGGCGGAATTCCGGAGTCTCATGCCAATCCCTGTGCAGCCATTTCCCCTTTTCCACAAGAATTTCTCCGCTTTTAAAAAAGCGATCGGGAAATATCTGATACATGATTCCGCCCTTGAACCATGCAGGCGTAGCAAAACACTCTCGGTAAACCAAGATCTGATAAGCGGAAGCAGAATCCGAAAACTCCGCGTTTCTGTCTTCCCCAAGCGCCGCGCGGCGCCCCCCAAGCCTGAACCAATAAAAATACAGCCCGGGTTCGGAAAAAGAAAGCTGCAATTCCCATCCGCCGGAAATATTCTGCATATGCAAAGATTGAGCCTCGCATCCGTCCCTTCGCAGGACGAATATACAAGGCTCATCACTTTTGCCAAATATGCGTATCGTAAACGATTCGTTTTGCCGCACCCCACCAAGCACGCTTTTGCAAGCCGGGTCTAATGGGTTATAATAGATTTCCATGCTACTATTATACTTTAAGTGACTTCAAATTCCAAATGTTTTCAGCATATTCTTTAATACTTCTGTCTGCAGAGAAGAACCCTGACGCCGCAATATTATTCAAAGACATCTTTGCCCAGCGCTTCTTATCCTGCGCATAGAGCTGCTTAACTTGTTGCTGCGTCTTATAATACGATTCAAAATCAGCCATGCACATATACGGATCGGCTACGGGCGAACCGGTGAGAAGATAATTCGCCATATCCGAGAACGATTCTCCGTTGAACCCCTTGATCAAGGTTTCAATCACCTTGCGCAGGCGCTCGTCCTGATTATAATAGAGGCTGGCGTTATATCCCTTCGTCCACATTTCGTCCACTTCGTTCGCCCGAAGTCCGAAAATGAAGATATTGTCGCTGCCGACCGCTTCGCTCATTTCGACGTTTGCGCCGTCCATCGTGCCGATCGTGAGCGCGCCGTTGATCATGAACTTCATATTACCGGTACCGCTGGCTTCTTTGCCGGCGAGCGAGATCTGCTCGCTTACCTCAGCAGCCGGCATCATTACTTCAGACATGGTGACATTGTAGTCCTCCATATAGACTACATTCAGTTTTTCGCGTATATTCGGATTCTTTTTAATATCCTCCGCCAGATAGCAAATCAGCTTGATAATTTGCTTGGCGCGCAAATACCCCGAGGCTGCTTTCGCTCCGAAGATAAAAGTCTGCGGCTGCATTTCCATGCCCGGATTATCCCGTAAATCGTTATAGAGCGAAATGATGTTCATTACATTCAGGAGCTGACGCTTATATTCATGCATACGCTTAGCCTGAACGTCAAACACCGAGTCAGGATCAAGAACAACCCCTTCCTTTTTATAAGCATACTCGGCGAACTGCTTTTTCTTGAGTTGTTTGATTTCGCCGAGACGTTTTAAAACGCTTTGGTCGTTTTCGAACTTTTTAAATTCAGCAAGTTCAAGTGAATTTTTAATATATCCGTCGCCGATACAATCGTTTAAAAGCGAACACAACTCAGGATTGGACTGGCAAAGCCAGCGTCGATGTGCTATACCGTTCGTTACATTCGTAAATTTATCCGGCCATAGGCGGTAAAATCCGCTGAATATGCTGTTTTTAATGATTTCGCTGTGCAAAGCCGAAACACCGTTGACCTTATGCGAGCCGATAACGCTCAAGTTTGCCATTTTAATGATGCCGTTGGAAATCACAGCCATGCTGTCAATCAGTTGATGCTGCCCGGGATAGCGATCCCACAAATCGTTGCAGAACCTGCGGTTGATCTCCTTGATAATCATATGGATGCGCGGTAAACGGCGGGCAATCAGATCTTCCTGCCATGTTTCGAGCGCTTCCGCCATGACCGTATGGTTGGTATAGGCAAACGTCGACGTTGTAATCTTCCACGCGTCGTCCCATGTAAACCCGTTTTCATCCATAAGGATTCGCATCATTTCAGGGATGGCTAGAGCCGGATGCGTGTCATTGATATGAATTGCCGCCTGTTTGGGCAACTGGTCAAGCGGCCCGTAACGGTGTTTGTGGTCGTTGATAATGTTCTGCAGGGATGCCGAAACAAGAAAATACTGCTGTTTCAGGCGAAGCGATTTCCCCTCATAGTGGTCGTCTGCAGGATATAAGACCTTGGAAATTACTTCCGCCTCGTTTTCCTCCTGCATACAGCGCAGGTAATCCCCTTGCGAAAACAGCTTCATATCAAAGCGGGAAATATTCCGCGCACGCCACAAACGGAGTACGGATACCGCCTCGCTGTCCTTGCCCGAAATCATCATGTCATACGCAACAGCCTCTACTTCTTTGTATCCGCCGTAGGTGACTTTCAGTCCGTTTTCCGACCAATCCTCATGCACCCAACCGTCAAATTTGACGGTGCAGGACTTATCGCTTCTCTGAATCAACCACACTTCGCCGCCCGGCAGCCAGATGTCGGGCAATTCCGTCTGCCATCCGTCCACGATTTTCTGCTTAAACAAGCCGTAATCGTAGCGGATAGAAAAACCCATTGCAGGATAATTGCCCGTAGCCAAAGCGTCCATAAAACACGCAGCCAGCCGACCAAGCCCGCCGTTGCCGAGCCCGGCATCCGGCTCCTGTTCATACAGGTCATCTAAAGTCAGATCGAAATATTTTAAGGCCTTGGAATATTCTTCCGCAAGACCGAGATTATAGATATTGTTTTTAAGGGATCTGCCGAGCAGAAACTCCATGCAAAGATAATACACCCGCTTTCCCTTTTTCGCCTTCATCACCTTGTGGAATTGTTGGCGCTTTTCAAGCAGAATATCCCGAACGCTCATTACAACAGCCTTATATATCTGCTCGCGCGAAGCCTCCTTCGGCGTAACGCCGAAATATCTCGACAATTTTCCCTGGATCAGCAGTTGTACTTCCTTTTCGGTAATGCTTTCTGTATTGCTCATGTCCCTACTCCTCGTTAAGTTGAAATTATCTCAGCATTTCCCCGTACATCTTTTCATATTCTTTTGCCGAACGCGCCCAACTGAAATCGACCGACATGACCCGCTTGACGAGCTGCGACCAAAAATCTTTGTCGTAGTAGCAGTTGATCGCTTCACGAATCACATACAGCATATCATACGCGTTATAATTCGCGAACGTAAAACCGTTGCCGCCGTTTCCGACGGGCTTTATACTGTCATATAGCCCTCCCGTTTCCCGCACGATCGGCACAGTCCCGTAACGGCTCGCAATCATCTGCGAAAGACCGCACGGCTCCGATTTGGAGGGCATCAAAAACAAATCTGCTCCCGAATAGATCTTGCGCGAAAGGTCGGGGTTAAAGGCAATCACCGCGACAAATTTGCCGACGTAGCGCTTCGCAAGGTCGGTAAAGTAATTTTCGTATGCCGAATCCCCTTTCCCGAGTATTATGACCTGAACGTCCTGCCGCAATACCTCTTCGATGACCGTACGGATGAGATCCAACCCCTTGTGTGCCACCAGCCGCGATATGATCGCGATAACGGGTGTATCCGGCTTGACCGGAAGATTGAACATCTTCTGCAATTCTTCCTTGCACCGCTTTTTCGGCTCAATATTATCTGCGCTGTAATGGCTGAAAATCGAACGATCCGTTTCGGGGTTATACGAATCGGTATCGATGCCGTTCAATATCCCGAACAGCTTGAACTCGTTGCGGCGGACGATGGGGTCAAGCCCGTGCGCATAATAAGGATCCTTGATTTCCTGCGCATAATGCGGGCTGACCGTTGAAAATTTTTCGCTGCATTCGATCGCCGCTTTCATCAAATTGATGCACTTGTTGTATTCAAGCAAATATTTCCATGTGTTCGAAATCCCAAACAGGTCTTCCAATATATCGAGCGAATACTTTCCTTGATATTCGATGTTATGGATCGTAAAGAGCGAGCGGATAAACTGGTATTCCGGGCGGAAACAGTAAATCGTTTTCAGATAAATGGAAGCCAGCGCCGCCTGCCAATCGTGGCAATGCATAATATCCGGATAAAAATTCAGGAAAGGCATTATTTCCATCACACTGCGGCAGAAAAACGCATAGCGCTCGCCGTCGTCGTAATACCCGTAGCAACCGGGGCGTTTGAAATAATACTCGTTATCGATAAAATAAAAAGTTACGCCTTCCGATTCGTAGCTGAATATCCCGCAATACTGATTGCGCCAAGCGAGAGGCACAAATATGTTGCCGAGGTATTTAAACTTATTTCTGTAATCCCACGAAATATCCGAATACAGCGGTATAACAACGCGCACATCCAGATCCCTGTTCACCGCGAGCGCCTTTGACAGCGACCCGATCACCTCCGCAAGTCCGCCCGTGGCAATAAACGGGGTAGCTTCGGAAGCGACAAACAGGATTTTTTTCTTCGGCGCAACGGTAACCTGCGTCACCTCGTTTACTTCGGCAGGCTCCGCCTCAACTGCCGCGGGCTTTACCTTCTTTGTTGTGTTCTGTTCTGCAGCACTCGCCTGTTGTTTCTTTTTTGCGGGCATACTCGCTCCGTTACCTCCTTATCGTTTTTTATGTACAAAAAGTCAAACCATGCTTCCTTTCGGCAGAAAATACGGCTGTATTTCGCACCCGGAAAGCATTCTTCTGTCGCGAATCACTACATTTTTATCGGTGACGACACAATTCAGGCTGACATTTTCACCGATGACGGTATCCTGCATTATGATGGAATTTTTAACGACCGAACCCTTGCCGACTTTTACACCGCGGAACAAGATACTGTTTTCCACCGTCCCTTCCACAATGCATCCGTCCGAAACAAGAGAATTGCGCACCACCGCCGAATCTCCGTACTTGCTCGGCGCAGAATCGCGAACTTTGGTATATATATCGCGGGCGCCGAACAATTCATCGCGAATCTGCTTGTCCAAAAGCTCCATATTGTGCTTGAAATAAGAACCGAACGAATCAATAGTCGCATAATACCCTTCAAAATCATAGGTATAGATTTTCAGGCTCTTCAAATTCTTCATGATCACGTCTTCGCGGAAGCTGTTGTATCCGCGGGCAATCGCGTCATTGATAATGCTCAGCAGAAAGCTGCGACCGATCACCATGATATTGCTGTAAAAATGTGAACTTCCCGTAACCTTTTCATTGATCTTCAGATCGGTTACCCGGTTGTTTTTATCGACTTCCACAACCGTATAGAAATCGGAGTTTGCGATCTCCTCCGTATGGCATACGATCGTAATATCCGCCTGTTTCTCTTCATGGTAATCGATCACATCGGAGAAATCCATGCGGTACACGCCGTCACAGTCGCAAAGGATCACATAGTCTTCGTTCCGACGGTTCAAAAATCCCGTAATCCCCTTCAACGCTTCCAGCCGGTTTTTATACAATCCGCCGTTGTCGTTGCCGAAAGGAGGGAGCAGAACCAGCCCTCCGGTTTTACGGGCAAGATCCCAATCTTTGCCGCTGCCCAGATGATCCATCAGGGACTGATAATTATTTTTTGTGATGATGCCTACCGTCGTCACACCTGAATTTACCAGGTTCGACAAAGCAAAATCGATCAGCCTGTACCTTCCGCCGAACGGAAGCGACCCCATCGTCCTCTGCCGGGACAACTCGGGAACATTTTCATCGTGAATATTGGAAAAAACGACTCCTACTGCCGACATAATTACGCCTCCTCCCCAGCCTGGATATTTTTATCAATAATCGCACCGGCGGAAACAACAGCGCCCTTGCCGACCTCGATGTTCCTGCCCAAAACAGCAATCCCTTTTGCTTCCGATTTATCCGCACCGATCACGGCGTCCTCTCCGACGACCACATCTTCATCGATGATGGAATAATCGATTTTCGCTCCCGCACGAACGGTTGTTCCGCTCATTATGACGGAATCTTTGACGACCGCGCCCTTTTCCACAACCACGTTGCTGGACAGTACGGAATTTTCAACCTCGCCGTAAATTTCGCAGCCGAGCGCGACCATGGAATTCTGTACCGCAGCACCCTCGCCGATATATTCAGGCGGCGCAAGAGGGTTGCGCGAGTGAATTTTCCACGCAGGGTCAGCGACGTCGAATGCAGGGTCTTCCCCCAACAGATCCATATTGGCTTCCCACAGCGAAGAAATCGTTCCGACGTCTTTCCAATACCCCTCGAAACGATAGGCAAACATCTTCTCGCCGGCATTCAGCATCTTCGGCAAAATATTTTTGCCGAAATCTTTGGAGGATTCAGGATCGTCGTCATCCTCCTCCAGGTATTTATACATCTTTTCGGCGGTGAAAATGTAAACCCCCATCGACGCAAGCGTGCTTTTCGGCTGCTTCGGTTTTTCTTCGAACTCGTAGATGGAGCCGTCGGGATTGGTATTCAGGATTCCGAAGCGAGACGCCTCTTTCAAAGGCACCTCTATGGCGGCGATCGTACAGTCTGCTCCCGTATCGATATGTGCGCGGAGCATTTTGCTGTAATCCATTTTATAAATATGGTCGCCCGATAAAATCAGAACATAATCGGGATTATACATTTTGATGAAATTGATATTCTGATAAATCGCGTTCGCCGTACCTTCGTACCAGGCAGATTTCGACTTCTTCTGATAAGGTGAAAGAACATGGACGCCCCCGAAAGCGCGGTCGAGATCCCACGGCTGACCGTTGCCGATGTACTCATTCAGGAGCAGCGGCTGATACTGCGTCAGCACGCCGACCGTATCGATGCCCGAATTGATGCAATTAGACAACGGAAAATCGATGATTCGGTATTTTGCGCCGAACGGAACGGCAGGCTTGGCGATGTTGTTCGTCAGTGCGTACAACCGGCTGCCTTGCCCTCCCGCAAGCAACATTGCTACACATTCCTTCTTTCTTTGCATGTTGAACCCCCACTTAAAATAATTGATAATTGATTATTCCCTTCGCAGTATCAGACAGCTCAGAGAATTTTTTGCAGATATACGCACGTCAGTTTAGGAAGCTCGATTTTTATAGAATATTCCTTGCCGTGGCTGTGCTTCCTCTCCGTATTGAATATGCGTTTTGTCATTTCCCCCGCGCCGCCGAACTTCGGACTGTCGGTATTGAATACGATCTTGTATTTCCCTTTCGGAACTCCCAAACGGTATCCGTCCGCCTTTGCTCCCGCAAAATTGATGACGACTAGGTATTCGTTGCCCGCTCTGTCTTTTCTCATGTAAGCAAGAATATTTCTGTCCGCATCGTTGGGCGCAATCCATTCAAACCCGTCCCACGAATCCTCGATCTCATAGAAGGCGGGCGTTTCCCTGTAAAATTTGTTCAACGCCGCATTCATATCCGAAAGTTTTTGGTGCAGCGGATATTCCTTAAGGAAAAATTCCAGCCCTTCTTTATAATTCCACTCCTTGAACTGCCCGTATTCACATCCCATGAACAGCAATTTTTTCCCGGGATGAGACATCATAAATCCCATAAACGCACGCACATTTGCAAACTTATCTTCATAATTTCCGGGCATTTTATCGATCAGCGAATGTTTGCCGTACACTACTTCATCGTGCGAAATGGGCAGCACATAATTTTCGGTAAAAGCATACATCATGGAAAACGTAAGCTTATTGTGGTTGCCCTTGCGGAAATATGGGTCAGTCTGCATATAATCAAGCACGTCGTTCATCCACCCCATATTCCACTTAAAGTTAAATCCCAAGCCGCCTATATCCACCGGTTTTGTGACGAGAGGCCACGCCGTCGACTCCTCCGCAATCATCAGCGCGTCAGGATATTCCGAAAATACGCTTGCATTGAGCCGCTGCAGGAACTCGATCGCCTCCAGATTTTTATTTTCACCGTATTTATTCGGCAGCCACTCGCCCGGCTTTTTATCATAGTCGAGATACAGCATGGAAGCGACCGCATCCACGCGAAGCCCGTCTATATGGAATTTATCAAAAAAGAAGATCGCATTCGAAATCAGGAAGGAAAGCACTTCGCTGCGCCCGTAATCAAACCTGCGCGTACCCCAGCTTTTATGCTCCTGCCGATCCCATGCAGGGCTTTCGTAGAGCGGCTGCCCGTCAAATTCATACAGTCCGTGCGCATCCTTGGGGAAATGCGCCGGCACCCAGTCCATAATGACGCCGATCCCGTTCCTGTGGCAGGCGTCGACCAAGCGCATAAAGTCGTGCGGCGTACCCAGGCGCGACGTAATTGCATAATACCCCGTCACCTGGTATCCCCACGAACCGTCGTAAGGATATTCGCACAGGGGCATGAATTCGACATGCGTATACCCCATTTCCTTGAGATAAGGGATCAGATCTTCCGTCAGCTTGTCAAAGTTGAAGTAATTTCCGTCCGCATATTGCCTCCAGGAAAGCGCGTTCATTTCATAGATATTCATCGGGGAGGAATAAATATTCGCTGAATGGCGTTTTTTCATATATTCTTTGTCCGCCCAACGATAGCCCTCCAGATCGAATGTTTTGGATGCCGTTTTTGACGGGGTTTCCGCATGAAAAGCATACGGATCCGCCTTGTACAGAAACCGCCCGTCCTCCGTGCGGATGCAATATTTGTATACGGAAAACTCTTTCATCCCGGGGATAAAAAGCTCGTAAGTCTCTCCGTCCAACAGCTCGTCCATCGGATTTGCGTCCGGATCCCAGCCGTTAAAATCCCCCACCACGGAAACAGCCTTCGCATGCGGAGCCCATACGCGGAAAATATATCCCTTTTTTCCGTCCTGACGGTACGGATGAGCGCCAAAAAATTCATATGCCTTAAAATTTTTGCCGTGATGAAACACATATAACGGAAACTCTACCTGCATCATTCCCTCCGCGCTTTGTTAATGTACTTCTATATTTATTATACAATAAAAAAGGGCGCATTTCAATAGTTCGTCGAAAAAAAATGCAACAAATTCTGGCGCACTTGTAAATTTTTTCTGTTATTATGTTTAATGGAGTCGGAATTTTCCGTCGTCGGCTGAACTGCTGACCGAACGAGAAAAATTTTGAAAAAAACGTATTTTTTTTCAGAAAAACGGTTGTAAAATTCCCCTGCTTATGGTATAATAATTTTACTTGCGGCTAACAAAGCATACTTTTGCACAAAGCCGCTTTACGGAGGCATAGCTCAGTTGGTTAGAGCGCTCGCTTCACATGCGAGAGGTCGTAGGTTCGAGTCCTACTGTCTCTACCATTTACAGAATGCGCCTTTACAGCCGCCCTCCTTTTTATATTGCAGCTGTAACGGCGTTTTTATTTTATACCGAATCCGGCAAAACCCGGCGCACACCAAAAAACAGGCTCAACGAGCCTGTTTTTCAGTTTATTTAACCTTCGCAAACATACCGATTGTTTCATTGACCGTTTCAACAAATGCAAAGGTGTTGTCGTATTTTTTCAGAATATCTTCAAACTCGACAAGCTGACGTTTATTGATCACGCATACGATGACATCGCGTTCCTCGTTGCTGTAAGCACCGCTCGCACGCAACCGCGTGGCGCTGTGATGCAATTTTTCCAGGATTTCCGCATCGATTTCATCCGCGTGCAGAGTAACAATAAAAAATTTGTACGCTGATTTTGACCCCTTAATGATCGTATTCCCCACAAAACTGGATAAAAAGCAATAGAGCATGCATAGACAAACCGGTTTATAGTTATATATCAGCGCACCGCTCTCTCCCTGTTCCGCATAAACAAAGTATGAAACGACAGCAATTGCCGCATTGATCGCAAAATTGATCCAGAAAAAATTCAGCCGGGGATTCCGCTTGCTGACATACTTTGCAATTATATCAGCGCCGCCGGTGGATGAATTGCGGCGAAAGCTCAGTCCATACACAAATCCGCCGAGAGCACCGGCGATCAGCGCCGGGAAAATTGTATCGACACCGTTTGCATCATATTGAAAAGCGGAAATGTCGAGCGCCTGCAACAGCAACAACATCAGCGAATTTGCCACTGCAAACACGAATGTTTTGACCGCGAATTCTTTTGTAATGCAAAAATAAGAAAAAATGCACAGCGGCACGTTTATGATCAGTGTAAAATAACCGACGCTGAAACCGGTTTTATATTCGATCATTGTCGCAATACCGCTGATCCCCGCCGGAGCAAATTGATTCTGCGAAATAAACAGCTCATAGTTTAAAGCAAAAAGAAAAGCGAGAAGCACAATAAACAAGCAGTCTAAAATGAAATTGCGAGCCGTACGAGTCTTCATTCTCTCACCTCCTCAAGTATTATATCACAAACAAATGCCCTGCGCAAGCGACAGTCGAAAATCCGACAAAATTTGCAACAGCCCGACCGTTTTCTTTCACATAAAACAAGAAATCCGACTGAACATAAAAATTTTGAAATTCGCAAAAAAAGCCTCGCGAATTATTTGACTAATTGTTCATTTTTTAATATAATAATATAGCTGTTTACGCGTTGCCTCTTGCCATTCCGTTAAAATCTGAACTGAATTATCGGATCAATGACGAAAGATATTTTGCGCAGCAAAAACTTCATTTGCTGATATGGCTCAGTAGGTAGAGCACGTCCTTGGTAAGGACGAGGTCGCGGGTTCAAATCCCGCTATCAGCTCCATGTACGGAACACCGAAATAAACTTTCGGTGTTCCTTTTTTCTCGCGATAGCGGGATTACCGAAATAACGTGACGCGATTGCGCCTGCGGCGAACAATCGCTGTTCCGTCGCGGCTTTTGCCGCTCCTTACAAATCCCGCTATCAGCTCCATGTACGGAACACCGAAATAAACTTTCGGTGTTCCTTTTTTCTCGCGATAGCGGGATTACCGAAATAACGTGACGCGATTGCGCCTGCGGCGAACAATCGCTGTTCCGTCGCGGCTTTTGCCGCTCCTTACAAATCCCGCTATCAGCTCCATGTACGGAACACCGAAATAAACTTTCGGTGTTCCTTTTTTCTCGCGATAGCGGGATTACCGAAATAACGTGACGCGATTGCGCCTGCGGCGAACAATCGCTGTTCCGTCGCGGCTTTTGCCGCTCCTTACAAATCCCGCTATCAGCTCCACAGGAAAACCACAATATCTTGTGGCTTTTTCTTTATTTTTGACACCGTTTTACACAACCAAGGAAAAACACAAAATCAATAGCAAACACGGCAGCAAACACTTTTTGCTATTTTTTTGACTTTTATCCTGACTTGCTGCAAGAATTTGAAAAGCCATTTTTCGAACTGTCCAAAACGCTCAAAAACTGCCTTTTTCGGGTTCGGTAGCAAACAATAGCAAACACCCCTTTCAATATGACGAAAGCCACCGCCCGAAAAGGCGATGGCTTTTCAATTATCAAAATTTTTCATCAGCCCTTTTCTTTACGTTCGCTATTTCCTATTAAAACAGCTCTAACAGCACGGCGTCCCCTCTTTGAAACTTTAACAGTTTCGTCATTCCGGGCGCCAAATTCCCATGCACTAATCGGTATACCCCATCCAGTTAAGCCCCCAGCATTCCGGACTACAGCTTCACACGATATTTCAGGCAAAGGATACTGTTATTGTCCCGCAGAAATACTGTCGCAAAATTCAATAACTGTACGCATAACCTGACGATCTTCCTGCGTGATTTTCGCATAATCAATCCCGGCATACATTTCCACCGCTTTTTGATAGTTCTTCTTTTTCTGAGCAGCGATCGCTGAAAAAGTTTCATTCATCGCTCTTTCCGCATCCTTCGTCAGATACGGATTGTGCGCTTTACCCTCGCAAACTTTACAGACGACATTTTCTGCCCCGCAAAACTCACGAAGAAAAACCGCGCCGTTTTTCTTATAATTAACAGTCCTGTCTGCATCCCCATAAATAAGCAACACCTTTTTTTTCGTTCTTCGCAGGCTCTTCAAACTATTTCTGTTTGCCTTTCTACCGAATCGCATCCGATAAAAAAGACGTAAAAAAGCTTCCTCCAGAAAGGTCAGCGCAGGAAAATATTTCCCGATCGTATTTTGCGAAAGAACCTTCGCTCCGGAAATAAATCCGCACATCGCGACTGCGCCGCTGATACCGCCTTCTTCCAATGAATTCAAAACACAAAATGCTCCCCACGAATGTCCCAGCAAAATTTTTTTCATTCCGTCAAATCTGGCACAATTATTCGCGTAACGCACGGCAGCACACAAATCGTAAACCCCTTGGTCAAAACCGCGCAAATTTTTTCCGTCGCTTTCCGCACAGCCAGTGGCATCATATGCCAATACCCAATATCCCGCCTGAACGATTGTGTTCAATTCTGTCGTATATGCCCGATGTCCGGCACCAAAGCCATGAGCAAAGATTACCAAGGCTTTCGGTTGGCACTCCTTTCTTTGATATAAAAAACCGCGAAGCGTCTGTCCGCAATCCGAAAGAAACGAAATCGGCTCGGCAAGCAACCCCGGAAAATCATCCGCCGAAAAATATTTTAAGAATTTATTGCCGTTGTAACGCTTGTTATTAATCCGGTTAAAGACAAAAAGCGCCAACACAAATACAGCGAAAATAACAGCCGCAATGCCTGAAACGACGACAATTAAAGCAATTACCAAACCGAACACCTTCCTTAAATCTGCAACAGATAGATTATAACTTATACGCAATCCTTTGTCAAGCACCCAAAAAAGTGCATTTTTAACTGTTTATCTCACGCATAGTACTTTGTATTTGGCACAAAGTTGCCTTTTATGGCAAAATCTTTGCATTGATTTTTTGAATAATTTTTAGTATTATATACAGCGGAGGAAACAAAAATGAGAAAAATTGCACTACAGGTAGTTATATTGACACTCGCGGCTGCAATGGCTGTCTGCTACGTTGCCGTATGTCTTGCGCCTTTTTTCAGCGACACCTTGAAAGAAACGGTAACCCCCTTACCCGACGGCGAACCGAATCAGGAGGAAGAGAGCAAACCGGATAACTCCGACGAAGCGACAACACCAAACACTCCCGAAGAAAAACCCGCACCGCCGAGTGAGGAAACTCCCTCACCCGCTCCGAAGGCAACTTACATTCGCGCAAAGGTGAACGGATTAAACCTGCGCAGCGGCCCCGGTTCAGGATATTCATCAGTCGGATACATTGATAAAGACGACATGGTTGTATTTATCGACAAAACCGGAAGCTGGTACAAAACTATGTATAAAAACAAAACCGCCTACATAAGTGCAAGCAGCGCTTACACTGAACTGTTCGAAATGAATTTACATGACAATGATATTGTTGAAAAAGTAATCGGAGAAGGATTGCAGTTGCTTGGTTTTCCCTATGTATATGGAGCAACCCGCTTGCATGACGGCGCAGGAAATCTGATACGGGGTTTTGACCCGACGGAATATGATTGCTCCTCGCTCATGCAATATATGTTCTACCACGGAGCGGGCGTAAATCTTAACATGACAACGCGAACGCAGGTAAAACAGGGAAGCTATGTTTCAAAGGCAGACCTTGCGCGCGGCGACCTGATATTTTTTACAAATTCGCAGCGATACAACAAAACGGGCACGGAAAGAATCGGACATGTAGCGCTCTATCTCGGAGAAAATTACATCCTGCATACGGCAACAGACTATGCTGTAATCGAACAGATCAGCGCAAAGCGTTGGAGCTATTATATTGAAACAAGGCGGTTTATTTGAAATTACAAAGAGAAGAAAGAACTCTTTCTTGTCCTCTATTGCCGCAACCGACACTTCCGACGGATTCCCAATCTGTTACGCAAAAAAAGGGAAAGACAAAGGCATTCCTTTGCTTTCCCTTTTTCTGTTCGCATCGATTTATGACACGGTCATAGTCAAGCTTAAAGCAAAACTTAACCAGACCATCGCGCCGCTTATTATTGCAACAATTCTTTCGTTTCTCTCGCAATTACGAGCTCTTCGTTCGTGGGGATGACAAGCACCTTGACCTTGCTGTCTTTTGCTGATATATCGTGTATAGCGCCGTCATTCTTCTGCCGGTTTTTCTCCTCATCGATCGCAATCCCGAAAAATTTCAGACCGTCGCAAATCCCTTTACGAACCTGCCATGTGTTTTCACCGATGCCGGCAGTAAAGACGAGGCAATCCAGCCCATCCATCGCAGCAACATAGCTGCCGATATATTTTTTGCAGGCATAGACAAACATATCGATGGCAAGTTTTGCACGCGCATTGCCCTCGTCGGCAGCTTTCGTGAGATCGCGAAAATCGCTGGAAATGCCGCTGACACCGGCAACGCCGCATTTTTTATTGAGATACTCATTGCAATCGAGGAGGGTATAATTTTTCTTCGCCGCAAGATATTCCAAAACCGCCGGGTCAATATCACCCGAACGCGTACCCATCGGAACGCCCGCAAGCGGCGTAAATCCCATACTTGTATCCACACTCTTTCCGCCTTGTATTGCGCTGATCGAAGAGCCCCCGCCGAGATGGCATGTGATAATTTTTGTATCCTCTGCTTTCTTGCCGAGGTAGCGAATTGCTTCCTGCGAAACATACTTATGGCTGGTGCCATGAAAACCATATCTGCGGATTTTGAAATTCACATAATCGTCGTAATCGATCGCATACATATAGGCGTACTGCGGCATCGTGGAATGGAACGCCGTATCAAAAACGAGCGCCATAGGGGTATCGGGCATAACCTCCTTGCACGCCTCAATACCGAGAAGGTTGGCAGGCTGATGCAAAGGCGCCAATTCTGCATTGCGGCGGCAAATCTCCAGAACCTCATCCGTCAATAAAACCGATTTATTGAAATCTTCACCGCTGTGTACGAGCCGATGCCCGACCGCATCGATCTCCTTCATCGAACGAATCGCTCCGTATTCTTTATCGACCAAGGCATCCAAAACCATCTTTATGGCTACCTTATGATTCGGCATATCCTTTTCGATAACCGTTTCACCCTTCGCAGTCTTATGTTTCAAAGCGGAGCCGCGGATGCCGATCCTCTCGCAACCGCCCTTTGCGATCACTTCCTCCGTATCCATATCGATGAGCTGATATTTAAGAGAAGAACTGCCGGCATTTACAACCAAAATTTTCATTTTCATTCCCTCCGAATTGCCTGATTCTTGTTTTTTTGACTGGTTTCAGAGCTGCGTTTGCAGCGCTGTAATTGCAACGGCAGCCACTACATCTTCCGCCTTGCAACCGCGGGAAAGATCGTTGATAGGTTTTGCAAAACCCTGGCAAAGCGGCCCGACCGCCTGAAATCCGCCAAGGCGTTCCGTAAGTTTATATCCGATATTGCCGGCGTCAAGATCGGGAAAAATCAAAACATTGGCATGCCCGGCAACTTTTGACCCCGGTGCTTTCGATTTTGCAACAGAAGGAACAATCGCCGCATCAAGCTGCAATTCACCGTCGATCATAAGCTCGGGCGCCTTTTCTTTTGCAAGTTTCAGCGCCGCAGTTACCTTATCAATATCCGCATGTTTTGCACTTCCTTTCGTCGAGAAGGAAAGCATCGCCACCTTCGGATCCAGTCCTGCGATTTTTTCCGCCGTTTTCGCAGAAATAATCGCAATATCAGCCAACTGCTCGCTCGTCGGGTTTTCATTCAGTCCGCAATCCGAGTAAATGAAGGCGCCATCTTCGCAATACTGATTTCCGCACGCGGGCGCAATCATAAGAAAGTAACTGGAAACCAAAGGAACGCCGGGTGCAGCCTTCACGATCTGAAGCCCCGGGCGCAAAGTGTTTGCCGTAGAATGGCAAGCCCCGGACACCAAGCCGTCTACATCGCCCGCCTTCAGCATCAGAACACCGAAATAAGTGTTGTCATACGAAAGTTTTTCCGCCTCTTCTTCCGTCATTCCCTTCGCTTTCCGCAAGTTATATAAAAGCGAGGCGTATTCGCTCCTTTTTTCGCTTGTTGCGGGGTCAACAATATCGACACCGGACAAATCAATATCCGGATTTGCCTTTTTGATTTCCTCGGGATTGCCGAGCAGAACGATCCGTGCGATCTTCTGTTTCACCGCGTCAGACGCCGCCTTTACAACGCGGCTGTCCTCGCCCTCGCACAGCACAATACGCTTATTGAGCGCCGCTGCTTTCTCCTTGATCTTCTCCAAAAACGGATTCGTCTTTTCCGCCTCTGCGTTCGCATTTGCTTTCGCCATAATAAACCTCGTTTCTTCCATTATTTTGCATTTACCGCAAACAGAATGCCCGCGGCATACCGCGGCATCCCCGCGATTACCCGCTTAATATTATATAGCATTCCGCAAAAAAAGTAAAAGATTTTAACGCTTAAAAATTTTACCCTTTGAATTCACTTTATCGCAAAACCGCAAAAATACGTCACACACAGTACTCTGCAAAACAGTCGTTTTATTGCGTATAAAAGAATTTTTACCAAAGATTTTCGTAAATATTGATAATATCAGCCTTGGTAGGAACTTTCGGATTTGTTGCCGTGCATCCGTCTGCGAGCGCAGCTTCCGCCATTGCAGGGATTTTAGAACGGTATTCGCTCTCCGTTATATTTCCGATCTGCGAGACAGACAGCGGTATATTCATTTCTTTATCCATGAACTGCACCCAGTTGACGAAAGCGCGTACAGTCGTAATCGTATTAAAGTTCTGCAACCCCAACAACCGCGCAATGGAAACATATTTTTCCACCTGCTTCGGATACTCTTTTTGACTGCGGGAATGTATATTGATTCCGCTATTGTACTCGATGATGTGAGGAAGTAACATTGCATTTGCGCGCCCGTGCGGAATATGGAAATTTGCACCAAGCTGATGCGCCATTCCGTGATTCAAACCGAGCGACGCCGAATTGAAAGCCAAACCAGCCAAACAGGACGCGACGTGCATCTTGCGGCGCGCATGCCAATCGTTGCCGTCGAGATAGGCTCGAAGCAAAAAAGCCCCGCATATCTCGATTGCCTTTTCCGCCAAGGCGGCAGAAAATTCGTTGTTGTTGATGCTCGTGTATGCTTCCACTGCGTGAGTGAGAACGTCCATGCCCGTATCCGCAGTAACATTGGGCGGAACGCTTTTGACGAATTCCTCGTCCAAAATCGCCTCTTCGGGCAACATGCTCTCCGATACGAGCGGATATTTGATATGATGAACCGAATCGGTGATCACGGAAAACGCGGTCACTTCTGAACCGGTGCCGCTCGTCGTAGGAATGGCAATCAGGGCAATTTTTTCGCTTTCATCCATTTTAACGGAAAATTCGCGTATCGCCTTCGCCGAATCAATTACGGAGCCTCCGCCGATTGCAATAAGGCAGTCCGGCTTGTAGTCGAGAACAACCTTCACTCCCCCTACAATTTTTTCGACCGGGGGATCGGGAACAACATCGTTAAATACACGATATTCCTTGCCTGTTTCCGCTAACGGCTGCGTCACAAGCCGTAAAAGTTCGTTGCCCGAAAAGAATTTATCCGTTATGATCAGTACACGCTTATACGGAATTTCCTTTAAACGCCCGATCGCATTGTCACCGAAATATATTTTTGTTTTTATGTCGAAACTCTTCATCGTTTTTCACCGGGGATAATAATATTAAAGCAAATAATCGGGAAGATCGCTGCCGATGCCGCGGATTGCATTAAATTTTTCTTCATGGATATTCGAAACGGCTTCCTCTTGCTCCGCCGCAACGGCAATTTCCGAACCTAATTCCGCGCTGCAGAAACGCAACGCCGCATCCTTTTTTGCAGCTTGCGCACCGCTCCCCTCCAGCGTAAGAACCAACGCCTTGATCGCCGTCAATCCGGCAGCCTTTGCCGCCTGAATCCGCTTCTTCCCTGACAGCAAAGTAAAAGACTCTCCGTCACGGAGGACAAAAACCGGATGAAGCACTCCGTATTTTTTAACAGACCTGATCAGCTCTGCCGGCGCCGCCCCGTCCAAAACTCCTTTAATCGTATCGATCTCTATTTCAGAAAGAACGGTTTCCGCACGGAACAAATTTTTCTTGCTCTTTTCGCCGGTTTTTTCGATCGCGCCCGTAGCGCGTTTGATGCTTGCATTTCCTATCGGCATACCTCGATGACCTCCTTGGTTAATTCGCTGTATTCTTTACTGCTTCTTGAACTTCTCTTATACTTCCCGACCGGTTTACTGTTGTCCTGCGCCCATTCAATATTGCTGTCAAGATGAATTTGCGTGCCGAAAACACGCGCGGGAAGTTCCTTTAATGTCTCCATCGTCTGCTTGAAGTAATTTTTTCTTCCGTCTACTTTGGTTACAGCAATACCCGCTATTTTCAAATCGGGAGCCACACCTTTTGCCTCGGATAAAAATTCAAACAAATTCGACAATCCGAATAATCCCCACGGGCTTGCTTCGACCGGAACGACCAGATAGTCCGACGCAGCCAAAATATTCATAACCCAACCGCCGAGCGTGGGCGGAGAATCGATCAAAATATAATCGTACTTGCCGGACTCCTTCAATTTTTGCAAACATTTCTTCAGAACGTATTCTCTCTGCCACTTGGAAAACAACTCAAATTCAATGGAACTCATCAGCGTAGACGAAGGGACTATATCCAAATTTTCATATCCCGTCGGCAGCACATAATCCGTCAAATCGTCCTGCTTTCTGATTGCGCAGTACAGATTTTTGTCTCCTGCGGCAAGAGAAAGAACTTTTTCCTCGTCAAAATACGCGAGGGACAAATTCAATTGCATATCCCCGTCGATCAACAAAACTTTTTTGCCTTCCGACGCCATAAAATAGCCGACGTTTGAACAAGTCGTGGACTTTCCGCTTCCGCCTTTATTGTTTGCAAAACAGATAACGCGCGTTTCAGCCATTTCCGTTACCTCTCGGATAAATGCACTCGATGTCGTTTGCGATGAAAAGCCTGTTCCAGTCTTCGTTCGGGCAGTTTTCCGTGATTACGGCGTCGACGCCCGAAAAACCGCTGATCGATGTGAAGGAAAGTTTTCCGAATTTAGAAGAATCTACCGCAAAAAATACCTGCGACGCCGCCGCAATCATCTTCCGCTTGACAGCCGCATGCGCATCGCTGCTGTCGGAAAAACCGTGCTCCGCGTCTACGCCCTTACAGGAAATAAATGCTTTATCAACATGAAAGCGCTCCAAGCACTCCTCTGCCTGGCTTCCGATCAGCGCGCACGACCGCTCTTTCAGCGACCCGCCCGTGGAAAGTATTTTCCAACCCGTGACATCGGAAAGTTCCATCAGAACCTCCAACGAGTTTGTCAAAAGCGTAATGTCCTTTTTTGTCTTTATTTTTTGCGCGATAAAGAGCGCCGTAGAGCTTGCGTCTAAAATCAGCGTGTCTCCATCCATGATCAGTTCGGCGGCAAGCTCTGCGATCTTCTGTTTTGCTTCGACATTTGCCTTCTTGCGCACTACATACGGCAACTCGATTGCCGCGCCTTCGCTGATAACGGCTCCGCCGTAAGTTTTCACGACGTATCCTTCTTTTTCAAGCTTATCAAGATCGCGTCGGATGGTTTCTTCCGAAACATCAAATTGTTTGGCAAGTTCGCTGACCACGACGTGCTTTTCTTCCTTCAGCGCGGCGAGGATTGCATTTCTTCTCTCGATTGCGAACATCGATCTTTCCCCTTTTTCTTTTTTACAGCAAAAATAAGCACAAAAGGTTCGGAGCAATAATGCGCCGAACCCAAAAGCATATTATAAAATCTGATCGATCAGTTTCTTATCGGGCCGTGCAATTACGGAACTATCCAGATACATTCCGCGCGGTTCAACCGCTTTTTGAGCGCGCGCAATCGCCGCTTCTACCGCAGCGACTTCGCCGGTAATCAAAAGATAGCTCTTACCGCACATTCCGCGCGCAAGCCTGATCTCAATTAACGAAACTTCCGCAGTCTTTGCCGCCTGATCAGCGGCAACGATGATCGCAGCTGCGTCGTACGTCTCGATGATGCCCAGTGAATTGACGATTTCGACCTTCGAGGCACCATAAATCGCGGGGAAAATTTCGTCTGCGGGATTGCCGAGGACAAAAGAATCGATCAGATGCATCGAATGCACTGTTTTTGCCGCCTCAACCGAAGCATTCACCGCGGACAGCTCGCCCGTGACAATAACGATATACTTCCCGGGGCAGACAGTTTCCGCCTCAATAATATCCACATCCGCGGTTTTTACCATAGTATCGGCCGCAGTCATGCCGGCAGATACTGTTTTGAATTCCGCCATTCCGATTGCTCTGCTCATAGGTTACCTCTCTGCCTTATCGATTATAATGAAATTTGCATCCGCCGAACGCACACGCCCCGATATGGAAGCATGGATTGCAACGCTTAAACCGCTTGCTGGAGCCGCGATGACCTGCCCGCGCTCAACCATATCACCGGCTTTGACCGCGGCAACCGCCGGAGCGCCGATATGCTGGCGCAGGGGTATTTTTACGCTTCCGACCGCGACACATTCGTCCTGCAACGGCGCGGAAACATCGTACTTCGCCAAATCCAGCCGCGCCATCAGACGCTTCATCGGCGCTTTACGGAATTCTCGCGCCGGAGAAACGGGCGCCGCCTGCACCTGCGGAGCTTTAACCCCCGCGGCACGAAGTCCGTTTTTATACTCCGCCATCAAAGTGCGGGGCGAAAGACCCTGGAAACAGGAATACAATTCGCAAAGTCCGCAGGAACAGCAGAAAAATGTGTCGAGAAAAATATTCGGATCCTGAACATCCTTACAGGTCGCCGCGCGCATAAACAGATGCGGTTGGATGGGATGCCCCAACAAATGACGCGGGCATAAATCCGTACACATGCTGCATTGGCAGCAGCTCGCCGCCGCGCGTTTGAGCATAACCTCTGTATTGGCACGCTTACGCTGCACCAAATAATGGTTTTCCGGAAGAACGAGGATCGCATTCGTCGTCTTTGTAATCGGCGCGGTACCCGGCATGATATTCCCCATCATGGGCCCGCCCACGAAATAAACGGGATTTTTGATTCGTGCGCCGCCCGCCAACGCTACCGCCTCTTCAACCGTTGCACCGAGAGGCATCCTGACCGTAACAGGCGAATTAACTTCCGCAACCACGCTGACAAGTTTATCCACTACCGGCTCCTGCTTATGCAGCGCGCGGTAAAGGTTGTAGAGCGTTTCGACATTGAATACAATGACGCCGCTCTCAATGGGCAGCCCGCCGGGGCGGACGACTTTGCCCGTAACTTCGTATATCAAAACGACTTCGTCGCCTGCAGGATATACCTCGTCCAAAAGTCCGAGTCTTACCCCCGGATACTGCGGTATAACACCTTTCAAGGCTTCAATAGTCTTTTTATATGCCTTTTTAATGCCGATGATCGCCTCTTTCGCCCCCACCGTTTCCATGATCAGGTGGAATACGGACACGATCTCATCCGCATGCTTTTCCAATAACTGACGGTGCAATTTGAGCAAAGGCTCACACTCCGCGCAGTTCATAATGATTGTTTCGGCGCGTTTATCCAACTTTGCATATGTAGGAAACCCGGCACCGCCGGCGCCGACAACGCCGTTCCGTTGCAAAATGTCGGCCAGTTCTTTTATCTCCATAAACAGCCGTTACTCCAAATTTTGTCCTTCGTCAAGAATACCCACGATCGCCGCATCAACGGGAGCCGTATCCATTCCGCAACCGATCCTGGCGGCACTACCCTGCGCCACCAATACAAATTCACCGATGCCGGCGCCGATTTTATCGATCGCCACGATCCTGTGCGAAACTTTCAAACTGGGAATCGGCTCGACGATCATAAATTTATTTCCGACAAGATTGTCACATTTCCGTGTCGAAACTACGCTGCCGATAACCTTTCCGATAATCATACGACATCTCCTCGCTCAAATGATCCTGACAGTCATTCCTGTCGAAATCTTGGCGGCGTTCGCCTCGTCCGTATCAATGTGCATTTCCAACGTAAAACTATCGTCAACGCGGATTTGCACATGATTGAATATTGTCCCGCGTTCATTATCCGCACGCACGGACACAACGTCACCATCCTTTACGCCGGCCGCTTCGGCATCCTTGCGCGACATATGAATGTGGCGTTTTGCGATGATGCAGCCTTCCTTCATATAAATGGCGCCCCGCGGCCCCACTAACGCGATCGGAGCGCTTCCTGCAATGTTGCCGGATTCGCGGATCGGCGCTTTGACACCGAGCTTCAGCGCGTCGGTTGCGGATATTTCTACCTGCGATTTTTTTCTGCAAGGGCCTAAAACACGCACATTTTCAATGGCTCGGAGCTTCAATCCGACGATCGTCACGCACTCCTCCGCCGCAAACTGACCGCCCATCAGCTCCTTTTTCTTATGCAGCGTATGCCCGGGGCCAAACAGCGTTTCCACATCTTCTTGGGTGAGGTGTACATGCCTTGCCGATACGCCGACGGGCACCAAAAAACCACTCCCGGATTCCTGTTGCTCTTCCAACGATTTCAACACAAGCTTTGTTATCAATTCGACCGTCTTTTCTTCAACCATAAAACCAACCCCGATCGCCTATTCGGATATTCCCGATACATTACCGCATCGGTATATACCGGAAAAAGCGTACAAAAAACCTTTCCGCCGATTTCGACGGAACTCAAATAAACGTCATCATCCGAACGGTTTCCTTCACCCCGCCGTTACGGCGGGGTGGAACCGTTCCGCAATACTGAAAATCCTCTTCCCGCTACGGCAATTACTTGTTGAGCGTAGGAAGGATCTTTTCAACATCAGAATGAGGGCGAGGAATGACGTGCTTCGCAACCAATTCGCCGAGTTTAGACGCATTCGTAGCGCCCGCTTCGACAGCCGCATTGACCGCGCCGACATCGCCGCGAACCATGACGCTCACCAACCCGCTACCGATCTTCTCGGTGCCGATCAGCGTAACGTTTGCAGCTTTGAGCATGGCATCGGCAGCCTCGATAGCGGCAACCAAACCTCTCGTTTCGATCATTCCCAATGCTTCCAAAGACATTTTGTTTCTCCTCCTTTAGAGATATTTGACAATTTTTATTTGTATTTTGGGCGTCAACGCCCGAACTACCGTTGTATCAGGTATCGTGTACCATCGGCACTTCCTTGCCGTTTTTCTTTGCAAGGCGCGAAGCGGAAAGCGCTACAAGCCGCTCCGTTTCAGGGTGCGGATTTGCAATTACGGCTTTGGCGACCGGTTTTTTGATCGCATGCGCCGCCGCCGCTTCGACAGCCTCCGTAACAGCCGATACCGAGCCTTTTACGATAAGCGTTACCAATCGGCCGCCGAGTTTCCTTTCCCATGTAACCAATTCGACATCCGCTGTTTTACACATGATGTCGAGCGCATCTATCGCCGCCGTTACGCCGGATATTTCGATAAAACCGAGTGATTTTTCCATTATGTCCTCCGGCTAACCCAGACAATTACAGTTTAGGGAGTATTTTTTCAACGTCTGCATGAGGGCGAGGAATGACGTGCTTCGCGACCAATTCGCCGAGCCTGGATGCGTTCGTTGCGCCCGCTTCGACAGCTGCGTTTACAGCGCCGACGTCGCCGCGAACCATGACGCTCACCAACCCGCTACCGATCTTCTCGGTGCCGATCAGCGTAACTTCAGCCGCTTTGACCATGGCATCTGCCGCTTCGATCGCTGCAACCAGACCTCTGGTTTCGATCATTCCCAATGCTTCCTTAGCCATAACTATATATCCTCCTAAAAGTTATCCGATGAATTTTCTTAATTTTTGTCGAAGGCGTTGAGCTTCAACATCTTCTGCGTGCCGTCTTCGGGGTTCGCGATAACGTACTTGCTGACGACTCCCGTTAATTTTTCCGCCGCCGCCGCCGCTGCCTCGATCGCTGCTTCTACCGCGGCAACATCCCCGCGGAATTTAATGCAAACGATCAACGGCACGGGTAATTTGTCCGCGTTCGCTGGTTTATTTTTATCAAAATTTTCGACGGTCACGTCCGCCGCTTTGCAACCTGCGTCTGAAGCGACAAACGCGCAAGCCAAACCAAAAACTTCGATGATCCCGACTGCCTTTGCCATAATTTACCTTTTACTTATTGATAATGGCGATCTTCAGACCTTCCATGCGCAGATTTGTTCTGTGCGCTTCGTTGATCTCTTCAAGCGGGAAGGTATGCGTGATCAGTTTATCCATAGGAAGCCCGATGCCCTTTGCTCTTTTCAGAAAATCAAAAGTCGTCGCATAATCGCGGAGGGTATATACCCAAGACCCGACCGTTGTGATCTCTTTCGCGCAAATGTCAAAGTGCGGGTTAATCGTAGCGTCGCCGCCGTTGATGAAGAATCCCAGTTCGCACAACCCGCCGCCGTTACGGATAAATTTATAAATGTTGGAATGAGCCACGGGCGAACCGGTGCATTGGAATGCAAAATCGGCAAGATGACCGCCAAAAGTATCTTCCACAGCCTTTGCAAGGTTTTCGATGCCCTTGTATTCTTTGAAATTCACCGTCTTAACGGCACCCATTTCTTTGGCAAACGCAAGGCGCTTTTCTTCCCCGTCCACCGCAGTTATATTTTCAATGCCCATCGTGCGCAAAACGGCAATGCAGATCAGACCGATCGGCCCGCAGCCCTGCACGACCACTCTGCTGTTGAAACGGAGGATACCCGTCGTTTTTGCGCGCTCCACAGCATGCACCAAAACAGCGCACGGTTCTATCAGAATTCTCGAATATAAATCCAAGTCGCTGACATTGAAAATTGTGCTGCCGCCGCGGACGAGCAAATAATCGGAGAACCAACCGTTAAAGTGAATATCGTCGTCGGGGAGAAGACCGTATACGTCTGCCCCGCCCACATTCTGCTTGTTGAGGTCGAACATCGTGATGTCGGGATTGTCTTTAAAGATCATGCAGGTGACGACTTTATCCCCGAGGTGCAGATCTTTGCCGGCGCTGTCCTTTTTGACATTCTTGCCCATTTTCACGATTTCACCCGTTCCTTCGTGTCCCAAAACGACCGGGATCAAATTGAACGGATCACGCTTGAATTCATGCGCATCGGTACCGCAGATGCCGCAGCCTTCGACCTTCACGAGAATATCGTTGTCTCCGACTTCGGGAAGCGGATATTCTTTAATTTCATATTTCTCTTTCTCCACCAGCATGGCAACGCGCGCCGTTTTGGGGAGAACCGCCCCGGAAGAAGCTGCCGAAGCCGCAGGAGCAGAAGCCTTCGCTCCGCCCGTCATATTTTCAAGCACCCTGCGAACAATTTCTTCAATATTTTTGTTGCTTGTATCCATGTCCATCTCCTTAAATATTCAACGAATGCACAGGCTGTCGCTCATTACGCACCTGCGGCGCTTGGTGAAGGTTGCCGCCGAGGTAAGTCCCTCGCCCGTTCTGCTCGCAATCGTAAAAGTGCAGAACCCTTCGCCGCCGAATCCGATTGCCGCATAAGACGGCCCGTTTTTCACGAGAATCGCCGTGTCGATCGCCTTTGCGTATTTCGTTATGTTGTCAACGTTTTTGGAATGAATATGCGCGGAATGGCGATTGCCATGTTCCAGCCACACCGCTTTTTCCACCGCGTCGTCAAAATCTTTGGCGCGGACAATACCAAGAATCGGCATCATCAATTCCGTCGAAATAAGCGGATGTTCTTTTTCGCCCTCAAAAATGATGCAGCGGATGCTGTCGGGAACCTCAACGCCGATCATGCCGAGAAGGACTTTCGCGCTTCTCCCTACGCATTTGCGGTTCAACCCCTTCGGCGTAAGAACCGTGGCAATAAGTTTTTCCTGCTCCTCCTTGCTGGCAAGGTAGCACCCCTGCTCCGTGAGCATGTAATTCATCAGCTCATCGGCAATCGAATCGACAGCCACCACTTCTTTTTCCGCAATGCAGGGAAGATTATTGTCGAACGTGCAACCGTTTACAATGTCCTCTGCTGCTTTGCGTATATCCGCCGTTTCATCGACAAGAGCGGGAGGATTTCCCGCGCCTGCGCCGATGCCGCGTTTCCCGGAGGAAAGAACTGCCGTAACGACACCCGGGCCGCCGGTCGCTGCGATCAGCTGTATATCTTTATGCTTCATCATGATCGTGCTCGATTCCATCGTCGGCTTGACGAGGGAACAAGCCACATTTTCCGGCCCGCCCGCTTCGACGCACGCTTCGTTGATCATCCTGACAGCATAATTCGAAGTTTTGATCGCTGCAGGATGCGCGTTGAACACAACCGTGTTGCCGCCCGCAATCATGCCTATGCTGTTGCAAATGACTGTTTCACTCGGGTTTGTACAAGGCGTAATCGCCCCGATCACCCCGAACGGCCCCATCTCAATAAGAGTGAGTCCGCGGTCGCCAGACCAAGCAGTCGTCGTAATATCCTCTGTTCCCGGCGTTTTTTCCGCAACGAGCCTGTGTTTTAAAATTTTATGCCCGACATTGCCCATGCCCGTTTCATCGACCGCCATGCGCGCCAATGTTTCGGCATTCTCCAATGTCTTTTTACGGATTGAAGAAATAATCTTTTCCCGCTGATCCATCGACATCCTGTGAAGGATCGCCTGCGCCTTTTTTGCTGCCGCGATCGCCTCATTCATGTCGGTGAAAATCCCCATGCCCGTTTCTGTTTCTGTACCGAGATTCAGTTTTGCGACGACTTCTTTTACAATCTCCTGAACTGCCTGCTCGTTCAACATTCCGTCATCTCCTTAAATCGATCTCTGCCGTAAGCGGCAAGTGCAGTATCCTGTTCAGCCGTACCGCCGCTGACACCCAATCCTCCGACGATCTTGCCGCCGGCAACCAAAGGTTCTCCACCGCCGAAAATGACGATTTTGCCCTGGTTCGTAAACTGTATGCCGTAGAGAGGCGCACCGGGTGCCGCCAAAGCAGCAAGCTCCTTTGTGGACATCTTCAAGGCAACTACGGTATACGACTTCTGCAAGGCTATATCCCAACTTGCGAGATACGCCCCGTCCATCGACTGTACGGCAACCGGATTTCCGCCGTTGTCCGCAACCGCGACGACAGCCTTGACGCCCATTTCCTTTGCCCGCGCTTCGACTGCTTCGCACAGCCTCTTTGCCTTATCCAACGTCAGCTTAAAGGCGCTGCATTTACAGGAATGCTCCCCCTCGGGTTTTAAGCCGCGTACAACTTTTTCAACCGCGGCTGCAATTGCCCGCTCGTCCATATCAAAGACCGAGTTCCTTCATGACCTTTTTCGTGATTTCCGAAACCAAATCGGCATCGCTTGCGCTCTTGCCGGACGAGCAACCGCCGCAGGAATGGCAGCTGGGCTTGCCCTCTTTCGCATTCGGGCAAAGATCGGCAGGATGTTTACCCTTCATACCGAACTGACGGCGAATTTCATACAGTCTTTCGACCTGCTCTTTGGACAGTTCCTTCGGGCCGCCGAGCTGCTTGGAAAGGAACAGAAGCTGCGCATAGAACTCAACCGACTCCATCTTATGATAAGCGTTCAGCAAAGAATCGGAATAAGCCAGCGCGCCGTGGTTCGCCAAAAGCACTGCATCAAAATGCTGCAGATACTTCGAAACGGCATCCGGGATTTCGTTTGTGGAGGGCGTACCGTATTCCGCGATGGGAACACATCCCAGCGCAATAACCGCTTCGGGCATGATCGGCTGCGTCAGCGGAATACCCGCAATCGCAAAGGAGGTGGCGTACATCGGGTGCGCATGCACGACCGAATTGACGTCGGGTCTTTCCTTATAGACGCGCATATGCATCTTGATTTCGGAAGAAGGCTTGAACCCTTTGTTCGCCTGCAAAACGTTACCGTTTTCGTCAACTTTGCAGATAAATTCGGGCGTCATGAACCCTTTGCTGACACCCGTCGGGGTGCAGAGGAATTCGTGATCGTTCAGCTTCACGGAAATGTTGCCGTCATTCGACGCAACCATCCCGCGATTGTAGATGCGCTTACCGATATCACAGATCTCTTTTTTGATCTCGTACTCGTTGACCATTTTGACTCTCCTGTTTATTTGATTTATTTTTCAAATTCATTATATAACATAAAACCACAAAAGTCAACACTTTAATCAAATATTTTTTTGAAAATTGCTTTGATTTTGTTGTTTTTGTTGTTTTTGTTTGGTTTTATCCCACGGAAGCACATCATCCGGCTCCCGCAGATATTCAAAAATATCGGCGATGCCCTCCCCCGACACGGAAGACACAAAAAATATCTTTCCGCACCCGGCGAGTTTCAGCCATGCGGCAGCCTGCTGCGGGTCGCCCGAAGGATCGTCCGTCTTTGTAACGATACCCACGACCTCGCAATTGACCATACAGGTCACATTCGGCGGATATAGAGAGAAGGGTTCCGTTGCAGAAAGGAGCAACCCCACCACATCCGCTTCGTAAGCGTACAGCGCAAGCGCATATCCGAGTCTCTTTGTTTCCACATATTCGCCCGGGGTATCGATGAGCGCGCCTTGAAAATTGACATACTGCGTTTTATGATACGTCAGCTTTTCGCCGCGAAGCGCTTGTGTGAGCGTCGTTTTTCCCGCGCCGCTCCTGCCCATCAGAACAATTTTACGCATAATATCAGGTCTTTGTTATGGCGCAGCAACTGACGCCGAGCACTTCCGAACTGTATTTAATGAGTGCATCGAGCGCCGCTTCCACCTGAGAGACCGTGCCCGTCACGATCAGCGTGCCGCTAAAGCGGTCGACAAAGCCGAGATCCACACCCGACGATTTAATGGAAATATCGCCGAGGATGATCGCCGTTTCCGCCGGACTGACCGTCACGATGCCGATAGCCGACTGACTGTAATCCACCGCCGGGTTCAAGCCGAGTTTCTGATACAGAACTTTGTCCGGATTGGCGATGATATGCGCCAGCGTGATCTGCTTGCCGGGAACGAGTTCCTGCACGATGCGCATTTTTCCGCTCTTATCGCTGATCAAATCATTTACGTCCATATCAGCCTCCTATCTGGCAATCCAAACCGGACACAGCCTTCGCCGCCGCAAGAAGTTTATTCATCGTGTCGCTCGTCGGCGGAACGATGTGCTTCATCTCGTAATCTCGTCCAAGCCCCTCATATTTGTCCTGCCCCAAACGATGGTAAGGAAGGAGATGCAGCTTTTTCACGCCGGGAAGCGACGCCGCAAACTTCGCAATCCCCTCGATCTCTTCCACGGTTGCGTTAAAGGTCGGAATCACCGGCACGCGGATAATCAATTCCGTCATTCCGCTCGCCGCAACTTTTTTTGCATTTTCCAGCATCAGTTCGTTGCTTCTGCCCGTAAACTCCTTATGCTTCAACGGGTCGGTATGCTTTATATCCATCAAATACTGGTCGAGATAGGGCAACATGCGTTCTATGACTTTATAATCCGCGCACGCCATGCTTTCCAATGCAGTACGCAGCCCCCGCTCCTTTGCCCCGCGCAGCAGCGCTTCGCAAAAGTCCGGCTGACAAAGACTCTCTCCGCCTGAAAGCGTAAGTCCGCCGCCGCTGCGCCTGTAGTACGGTCTGTCCTTCTCAACGACTTCCAAAACCTCGCGGGCGGTAATGTCTTCGCCGATTGTTTTCGGTTTGCCCTGCACAAGCATCGTCTGGATTTTATATTCCTGCGACTCGGGATTGCAGCACCATTTGCAGCGAAGAACGCACCCCTTCAAAAAAACGATGGTTCGTATCCCCTTTCCGTCGTGAATGGAGAATCTCTGTATATCGAAGATCCTGCCCTTTGTGTCTAAATAATTTTCCGCCATAATTACATTCCCTGCTCGGTGCGGTTGATAATATCGTCCTGCAAACTCCTCGACAGCGTCGTAAAGAAAGCGCTGTATCCCGCAACGCGGACGACGAGGTGCTTATATTTTTCCGGATATTTCTGCGCGTCCAAAAGGGTTTCCCTGGATACCACGTTGAACTGCATATGGCTGCCCTTCTGGTCGAAATAAGAACGGATGAGCGCCACGAAATTTTCCAGCCCCTGTCTGCCGCTCAATGCAGAAGGATGGAATTTTTGGTTGAACAGCGTACCGTTGGACGCTATGTAATGATCCAGCCGTGCAACCGAATTCGCCGCAGCGGTCGGGCCATGAACGTCCTTTCCTGCGGAGGGAGAAACGCCGTCCGCGACCGGCTTGCCAGCCAGTCTGCCGTCGGGAGTAGCCCCCGTCTGTGCGCCCAACGGCACGTTTGCCGAAACGGGATACATTCCCGCCTGGAACATGCCGCCGCGCGGGTTTTTATATGTTTCCAACGGCTTCGCATAGGTATATTCAACGTCGCGCGCGAAGGCATCCACTTCGGGAATGTCATTGCCGTACTTCGGCACAGCGTCGATCTTTTCCAACAATTTGTCGTATTGATCCGAACCCTTCACGAGTGAGCCGACAGCCGCGGCAATCTCCGTTTCTGAAATCTTTCTGCCTGCGGCAGCAAGTTCTCTTACGACTTCTGCGACGACTTTCTGCGCCTTTTCTGCATCTAGTCCCTTGCCGTAATTATCTTCCAACGCCTGCTTATACTCGGCGAGGGTAACTTCCCTTTTGTCGAATACGAGCGTCTTGATTGCATAGAGGGAATCCGCCATGTTGGCGATGCCGAATCCCTGCGGCCCCGTAAAGTTGTAGATCGCGCCGCCCTCCTGCACAGATTTTCCGCGCCCGATGCAGTCCTCGATCATTCCCGAAAGGAACGGGAGCGGACACAGCGTCGCGTGAGCCACGTCGATGGCATTGTCCGCGTTGACGAGCAAGGAGATCGCGTAATTCATCTGTTTTTTATATGCGTCGTAGAACTCGTCGAAGGTCTTGAACTTGGTCACGTCGCCGGTATGCACGCCGACGAGTTCGCCCTTGTCCATACCGTCCGAAAATACGAGTTCGAGCGGGCGGCACATGTTAAAGAACGCCGCATCGTGCCAGCCTTCCGTCTTGCCCGCCTTCTGCGGCTCGACGCAGCCGATAATGTTATACTCGCGCGCATCCTCCAAGGTGAGTCCTCTGCTCATCAGCGAAGGGATAATCACCTCGTCGTTGTAATAGGCAGGCAGCCCTACGCCGGTGCGCGTCAGAGTTGCCGCATGAATCAAAAGGTCGTGCGGGCTGTTGTTCCATACGCGGATGGACAGGGAAGGCTGCGGCAGCTGCACATGCAGCGATGCGGTGATACACATGAACGAAAGGTCGTTCGTAACATCCACCCCTTCCGCGTTCTGCCCGCCGACGATCAGGTTCTGGAACAAGCTGTATCCGGCAAAACCCTCCGCGCTCGCCGCGTCGCGGCATTTATTCAGGTCATTGAGTTTAATCCAAATGCAGTCGATGAGCTCCTGTGCAAATTCGCGGGTGATCTTGCCGCTCTCGATATCCTTACAATAATAAGGATACATGTACTGGTCGAACCTGCCGGGCGAAATGGAGTGCCCGCTCGACTCGATCTGCAACAGCTGCTGCACGAACCAGAAGGACTGGCACGCCTCCCAGAAATCGCGCGCTCCGTTTTCAGGAACGTTCTCGCAGTTATCTGCGATGCGGAGCAGTTCCGCTTTGCGCCGGGAATTCGACTCCTTCGCCGCCATTTCCCGCGCCAGCGCCGCATATCTCTTTGCATAGATGATTGCCGCTTCGCAGCTCATGATCACCGCATTCAGGAAGTGCGAGCGGCGCGCATATTCGGCGTCGCCGAAGTTCAGCGCATCAAGAGCTTTTTTCGCCTTTGCGGCAATTCCTTTGAACCCGACCGCAAGAACCCAATCGTAATGCACGGTGACATGCCCGACGCCGTTATAAAAATAGTTGCCGGGCGTGAACATATTATGATCGATCGCACGGATTGCCTCGGGAGCCATATACGCAGTCGCCAATTCGCTCGTCGTTTTCCCCTTCCAATACTTATCCGCTTCCGCGATTTCTTTTTTTGCTTCCTCTGAAATATAAAAGGGGTCTGCCTTACGCGTTGCAACGGTGTCAAACTCCGCTTCCAGCCATTCATAAGAAAATTCCGGATAAGTCTGGCAGCCGCGCGGAGCAAGCGTAGTACTACCTACGATCAGCTCCTCATCGCGGATAATGATGGGGATATTCTGCAGGATATGCAGGAAGGCCTTTGCTCGCCGCGTAACGATCGGCTCTCCTTCCGTCATTTTATATGATTCGGTAATAAGTTTCGCCCTCGAAGACTCGATCTCCGGCATCTTTTTATAAAGATTATCTTTCAGCCTTCCGATCCTGTCCTTCATCGCGATAACATCCGAATAATATTTCGCCATATAAAACCACTCCCTTAATTTATTCCTTTTTAATTATACCTGACATTTTTCGCCTTGTCAATAGTATGAAAGAATTTTTTGTGGTTTTTTGTTAATTTTTTGTTGTATTATGTGGTTTATCAAGGAGAAAAACTGACTACATGTTTAATTTTTCGTCATTTGCAACACGATTCCACGTTGAAATTTGTAAATTTTTCTGAAACGAAAGGCTATTTGATTGTTTTTTTCGGGAATTGGTTATATAATCAAAGTATGAAACCGTTTATCGACACACACACGCATACGATTGCGAGCGGACATTGGACAACCGACACAGTGACAGACCTTGCCAGGGCGGCGGCAGAGCGGGGGATAAAAATCCTCGGCGTAACCGATCATTCCCCTTCCATACCGGGCGCCGCCACGGAAAACTACTTTCTGAATCTGAAATATGCCGAAAAAAATCGCTTCGGCGTTCGGATTCTGTATGGTACGGAGGCTGATGTTCTGGATACCAACGGCAGACTCGGCATATCTGACGTTGTCCTCTCCTCTTTAGACATTATCATCGCAAGCCAGCATCCCGTTTGTTTCCGTCCGAAAAATGCAGAGGAAAACACGGCAGGTCTGGCAGCCGCTGTACGGACGGGAAAAATCGATATCATCGGTCATCCCGACGACGAAAAATATCCGCTGCTTGCGGAGGAACTCGTCCGCGCCTGCAAGGAATTCGGCACGGCAATCGAAATGAACGAAGCGTCGCTGACACCGGGCGGTTACCGCGGAAACGCCAAAGCGCGCGATTCAGAACTTTTAAAATTATGCGCAAAAGCGGATGTTTTTGTTGCTATGGGTTCAGACAGCCACGGAGCAGCACACGTCGGAGTTTTCACCTATGCAGAAGAACTGATCAGGGAGACAGGCTTCCCCCGCGAATTGGTCGTCAATTATTCGGCAGACCGCTTTCTCGATTTACTGAATTCCCACAGGGGCGCACGCGGGCAAAAATCGCCGCTTATAATCTGAATCGTATAAGCAAATAAAAAAAGAGCGGACAGACTGCCCGTTCTTTTTTATTTTGACAATTTGATTTTTACGGTAATCCCACGGAGCAACCGCCTGCGCTTCACAGTCAGGAAATCCGCCCGAAAGCAAGGCGCAGCGCACCGCGCACCCCACACTCCGCATTTTTCAGACTGTGCCCGCAGCCGACCGCCAGAACAAGGAATATTTCCGCCGCGGCATGAAGCATGAACGACGGCAAAAATCCGAGGCTGCACGAAGAAGCGGCGAACAGCCACGCAGCCACCAGCGTATCCACGGAAAAAATTACCAGGGATGCAATGCTCCAGCCAAAATTTCTGCCAGACAGAACAGCCGCCAGTACCGCCGCCGCAAATACCGCATACGCAACGATCTGACAAACCACAGCAGCCGCCCCCGCCCCGTTGTATCCGAGCATTGCACCCATTCGCGGAATCATCAGACCGATCGCCGTCTCCGTTCCGACGCGCAGATAAACACATACGAGATCGGCAGCCGTGAGCAAAGCCATCAGCAACACCGCCGCACGCCCGAGCGTGTACAAAACCGCATTGCGGCGAATGCATCGCGGCGTCCTCTTCGGAACAGAATTTTCAGTAATTTCAGCCATAACGTTCAAGCCTCCCGCTGTTTTCTATATACATTATATCATTCGTCGGTAAAAAAGCAAGTAAATGCCCCTCCGCCCGGAAGACTTCATTCACTTTTCATACACTTTGCAAATCCTTGTTCCTTCGATGAAACAAGGATCGGATTGCTGTCGGAATTATCCCGAAACGGCAAAAAACAGGGGCGGAAACCCCGCCCCCGTCTGATGAACTGACTTTTGCCGATTACCTGTCTTCTGTTCGCCTGCGCAGGACGATAACCGCACACACCGCAAGGATAATTACACCCGCTGCCGCGGCACATGTACCGAAGGCAATTGCAGAACCGCACCCCTTGTCCTTTCCGGAATCGGTACTTGTGTTTCCGCCGGATGCGTTATTCTCCTCATTGCCGCCGGAGGTGTTTCCGTTATCAGGCGCTTCTGTCGCCGCGACCACTTCAATTTCCACCGTGACGGTTTTCCCGCCGTATGTTACGGTAACCGTCTTTTTGCCGGTCGCCGCGGTATCGAAGCCGCTCACCATTTCCGCGGTAAGCTCTACCGTCTCCGTCGTGCCGTCGCTGTATACAGCCAGCACTTTTCCTCCCGCAAATTCGTCGCCGACCGTATAGTCGAGGTCGAAATCGGTGACGGCGATCGATGTTATTGACTTCTCCGGAACAGCCGCGAGCGGGCGGTCAACCGTAACGATCACGGTATCGCCGTCGTCGGCGAAATTGCTGTCCTGCGACATACTGTCGATAATGCCGCCCAAGAGGGAGTTGATCGTTGCCTGAAGTTCTTCCGTCAAAATTCCTTCGGAGGCGGGTTCTTCGTCAGTCGCGGGAGTACCGAGGAGAAGTTCGCCCAACATTTCGGGAATATCCAATACAAGACCGAGCAAGGCGTTCCCGAGCAAGTCCTTTACTGTCGCAGTTTCTTGAATCTCCCAATATGTATCGTATTTATCCATTTTCGAACCGAGCACCAAGGCAAACAGCAGATTCAGGACACCCGAACTACCGTCTTCATTGATGACAATGAGCGGCGCCGTTCTGCCATCCAACGGCTGCGGGTCATAAGCTTTGACGGAATTCTCCTCATTCTCCTCCTTAATGAGGTTGATTTGTCCCATGCCCGTAAATTCTTTGAGCGAGATTTCGCCCGAAATTTCAACAACGGCATTCCAGAGCGCTTCCACGATGCCGTTTATGAGCGTAGGAAGCAGTGTTCCGCCGTTCAACCCCTCCATGACCGTATCGATATAAGCGGGGCGGTTGCCGTTATCGTCGCCCGACAGGTGCGACTGATACACATCGTTGACGAGCTGAATGAGCGTTTTGTCCTCTTCCGATGCTTCCCCTTCATACACGACGATATTGAGTATATCGCGGATCGCCTGTTCCACCGCGGCGTCCACCGCCGTGCGTTCCGCGATGAGGCGGTCAAGTTCGTCCAAAAGGAACGCAAGAGATTCTTTGAGCCCCTGTACAGAAATCGTTGCGCCGCCTGCCATGTTCACATAAATATTGCCGTTGGAATCTTTCCAGAAAGTCGTTTCCGCGGCGACTGCTTCGTCGGCGGGTTTTTCCGCGAGGGTCGCTACGAGCGCGTCGACCAGATCGTTCACCGAGCCGCTCATGCCGAGCATGGCAAGGAGACTTTCAAGCGCCGCCTCGATGCCGCTCGCCTGTACCGTATCGAGAAGTCCGTCGACCAAACCCGTGCCGAGATTTGTAATTACGTTTTCTGAAAGACCGAACTGCGGCTGCTTTGCATATTCGGTGAGGTTTTCAATTGTCCCTACCGTCTTATCCGCTTTGATGTAGGTGATGTTATCGAGGTTTGTAACGGTATCGATATTTGCCTCGATCGTGCGCTGCTCACCGACGTTTTTGCTCGTGAAGGTTACAAAGCGCATCGGGCATGGATAGGTGACCGCCGAACCCGTTTCGATGTCGTACAGCTGATTGCCCGCTTCCGTCGTCATGGTCGCGATGTCGTTCGCGTGCATGTGACCCGTGAAAACATAATGGATACCCGCATCCGCAAACGCCGTCGAAATATTCTGATAATCGTTGACGAGGTAATCGCCGAGGAACTCTTCCTCCATGTCGAAATGCTCGATAAGACCGTGATGCATCATGCCGATGACGGTATTGCCCTTTGCTTTAGCCGCCTGCGCCTGCTCGACGACCCAATTTTTCAGCTCTTCGCTGATTTGACCGCTCGTCTGATGTTCCGCCGTACCCGCGTCGGTATTGTCCGCGCTGTAACGACCGCTGTCGATGACGATGACCGTGTACCCTTCCGCCGGCTCTGCGACGTAGGAGAGCATACCCGCCTTGTCGCCGTCTTCCGCTTCCGTATAAGTGGAAGGCTTGAACTGCGCGACGACGCCGTTTTCCGCGTTGTAGACGGTATCGGCATACGTTTCGAGGAACAATTCGGGCGTAGTGCGCGTAGCGGGAACTTTGACGCCGTCCTCCGTGTTATAATCATACGCGAGGCTGTTGTTCACGTCGTGGTTGCCGTTCGTGACGTAAATTTTGATGTCGGGGAGCTGTTGTTTAAGCTCCGCGAGCTGCTCCGCTACATATTCATGCGATTCCAACTCGCCGTCCTTCGTGAGATCGCCCGAGATCATGAGCACGTCGGGCGCCTGTTCGGCAACTTCGGCGAGCATCCTGTCCAAAATTCCCGTGCTTTCGGTGAAAATTTTGCGGTCGCTGTTGAGCGCGTCCTGATAGTCCGCCGTGTCCTTGATGAGGTCGGAAGGAAGGATGTGGATGTCGGACAGCACTGCGATGTCCAAGGTCTGTTCGTTCGCCGCCGTCTGCGGCTCCTGTTCCTGCGCGACTGCATTCAGCCCGCGCGGCAGAAGTCCGATCATAAGGACGACCGCGAGAAGGACGGAAAGCAGCGCAATGAGTGTGTGCCTTACTTTGCTTGCCATATACTCCTCCAAAATATTTTGTAATTCTAGTATAACCTTCCACCTGTCTATAAATCGTCAGTTTTTTTCGTCGATTTTGTAATAAATATTGATTAAATTGTATAGATTGTAAAATTTTCATATATCTGCTCATCGATGTAAAAAGCGGGTTCCGCCTTACGACAGAACCCGCCATCTCAATAAATGCTATTTTATAAAATCTTTTCGGAAAGAAGCCGAATTCCTTTTCCCTCCAACAACCTGACGGCGCGGTCGGTATCCTCGACGCGCATCAGTATTTTGGCTGAATTATGATTTGTGAGTACGAACGAATACAGATACTCGATATTCATGTTCGCCTCCTCCATCAGAGCCACGACCTCGGCGAGGGCATTGGGTTTGTCGTCCACTTCCACGCCGATGAGTTCGGTGATGCCAACAGTGAAACCCTCTTTTTTGAGAATTTCGTAGGCACGTTCGTTGTCGCGCGCGATAAACCGGACAATTCCGAAATCTTTTGTATCCGCGATGGAAAGCGTAACAAAATCGATGCCCGCCTTGCCCAAGGCATTGGTAAGCTTGTAAAGCCTGCCGGGTCTGTTTTCCATAAATACGGACAGCTGTTTGACTAACATAATTTCCTCCCTATCTCTTTTAATTTCTTCTGTCAATAACGCGCACCGCTTTGCCTTCGCTGCGCTGGATGGAGCCACTCTCACACAGTTTGATTTTCGCGCTCAGACCGATATAGGAATTGACTTCCGTTTCCACCTTCCTTTTGATGGACTCGATATCAGAAACCATGTCGGGCGCGAGGTTGCCCGCGAGTTCGATGTCGATCTCCATCACGTCGAGATTATTGATGCGGTCGACATAGATCATATAATGCGGCGAAACGCCCGCAACGTTCATGATCGCCGCCTCGATCTGGGACGGGAATACGTTGACGCCGCGGATAATGAGCATGTCGTCCGAACGCCCCTTGACCTTGCTCATCTTGACCGTTGTTCTGCCGCAGGCGCACTTGCCCGCTGTGAGCGTACACAGATCGCGCGTGCGGTAGCGGATGAGCGGCTGACCGGTCTTCGTTATGGTCGTGAACACCAATTCGCCCTCGCTGCCAAACGGAAGCGGTTCGAGCGTTTCGGGGTCGATGATTTCAGGGATGAAGTGATCTTCCTGCACATGGCTGCCGCACTTCTGCATACATTCCATCGCGACGCCCGGGCCGGAAATTTCCGAAAGCCCGTAGATATCCAGCGCGTCGATGTGCAGAAGGCGCTCCAGCTCCTCGCGCATCTGATACGTCCACGGCTCCGCGCCGAACGCGCCGCCGACGAGGGAAAAGTCGTCGATGTTCATGCCCGCCTTTTCGATCTCAGTACCGAGAAAAATCGCATAGGACGGCGTGCAGCAAAGGTGCGTTGCGCCAAAGTCGCGCAGCAGGGTGAGCTGGCGGATGGTGTTGCCCGCGCTCGCGGGGACGGTGCTCGCGCCGATCTTCTGCGCGCCGTAGTGCGCGCCAAGTCCGCCCGTGAACAGACCGTAGCCGTAGGCGACGTGTACGAGCGAATCCTTCGTGACGCCCGCCATCGCCAGCGAGCGCGCCGCGACTTCCGCCCAGATGTCGATGTCGTTCTGCGTGTATCCGACGACGGTGAGTTTGCCCGTCGTACCCGAGGAGGCATGCACCTCGACAATGTCCTTCTGGTCGGCGGAATAGAAGCCAAACGGATACGCCGCGCGCAGGTCGTGCTTGACGGTGAACGGAAGCTTGCTCAGATCGGAAACGCTTCGGATGTCGGAGGGTTTGATTTTGAACTCATCCATCTTGGCGCGGTAGGGTTTGCAATGCTCATAGACGTATTTGACCGTCTTTTTCAGCCGCTCGCTCTGCAAATTTTCCATCTCCGAGCGCGAGAGGCACTCGTATTCGGGCTGATAGATGTAATCTTTCAATTTCGATTTTGCCATGCTCATCCCCTCTTTTCAGTTTTACTTAAACGGCTTGGTAGCCGAGGTCGAACGCCTTTTTGTTCATCTCGACCGTCTTCTGCGGGATACTCGAAAGGAGCGCCGCTTCGAACTTTTCGCGCTCGTAGCCGAGCTTTTTGCACAGCGCGCCCAGCATGACGGAGTTTGCCGCCTTCGCGTTGCCCGCCTGCAATGCGAGTCCCAGCGCGTCGACGCCCGTGCCGTGCAGTTTCGCCTCGATTCCCTGCGGGTACTGCGCCGCGCCCGTGACGACGGGCATGGGCATGATCTCCTGCGTGGAATACAGTACCTCGCCGCCCTCTTTCAGATAGTGCGCGTAGCGGAGCGCCTCCAGCTTTTCAAAGGCGAGGATGAGGTCGGCCTGCCCCTCGTCGATGATGGGCGAGGCGATCTTTTCGCCGATGCGGACGTATGTCATGACGGAACCGCCGCGCTGTGCCATGCCGTGCACCTCGCTCAGCTTCACGTCGTACCCCTCGTCCAGTGCATATTTTCCGAGAACGCGGCTCGCGAGCAGGGTACCCTGCCCGCCGACGCCGACGATGAGAACGTTCAGACTTTTCATTTTATTTGCCCTCCCCTTCGATGGCGCCGAACTTGCAGACATTCCGGCACAGCCCGCATTCGGTACAGAGCGAGACGTCGATCGTGATACCGTCCTTGCCGTTGACGATGGCGGGGCAGCCGAGCTTTAAGCACGCCTTGCACTTTTTGCACTTATCGTTGACGCGGAAGCCGTTGTACAGCTTTTTGGTGAGCAGAACGCACGGGCGCTTGGCGATGATGACGGAGACCTCCTCCTTCGCCAACCCCTCTTTGAGCGCCGCCTCCATCGCGGAAAGGTCGTTCGGGTCGATGGTGCGCACGTTGGGCACGCCGACCGCACGGCAGACCTGTTCGAGGTCGAGTTCGTATGTAGGCTCGTTTTTGATCGTCTTGCCGGTGGCGGGGTGGTTCTGATGCCCCGTCATGCCCGTGGTGCGGTTGTCGAGAATGACGACCGTTATGTGCGATTTGTTGTACACCGCATCAATGAGCCCCGTGATGCCGCTGTGGATGAATGTCGAATCGCCGATGACTGCAACCGAATGCTTGTGCGCTTCGGAATCCGCTTTGTCGAATCCGATCGCCATGCCGACGCTCGCGCCCATGCACACGACGGCGTCCATCGAGCCGAGGGGCGGAACGGCGCCCAGCGTGTAGCAGCCGATGTCGCCCAGCACATTGAGCTTCAATTTGGACAGGACATAGAACACGCCGCGGTGCGGGCAGCCCGCGCACAATACCGGCGGGCGGGCGGGAACGCTTTCGGCGCTGCTCTCCTTCTTCTCGCCGAGCACGCATGCGCGGATGAGGTTGGCGGAAAACTCGCCGCAGCGCGGGAAGATGTTCTTCCCCTCCACCGCGATGCCGTGCGCCTTGACCTGCGTTTCGATGTGCGGCGCGAGTTCCTCGGCGACGATGCAGCGCCTGACGCTCTTGGCGAATTTTGCGATGAGGTCGAACGGGAGCGGGTGAACCATGCCCAGCTTCAGAACGCTTGCATTGGGCAGAGCCTCTTTGACATACTGATATACGCCGCCCGAGCAGATGATGCCGAGATCCTTATCCCCTTCCTCGATGCGGTTGACGGCAAAGGAGTTGGAATCGTCGGAGAGCTTTTGCATGCGCTCTTCGACGACGACGTGCTTGACGCGCGCGTTGGCGGGCATCATGACGTATTTGGCGATATTGCGCTCGTACGCGCGGTTGGGCATCTCCTGCCGCTCTTCCAACTCGACCAGGCTCTGCGAGTGCGCGACGCGCGTCGTCACGCGCAGGATGACCGGCGTATCGTATTTTTCGGACAGTTCAAAGGCGAGTTTTGTGAACTCCTTCGCTTCCGCGCTGTCGGAGGGTTCCAGAACGGGAACCTGTGCGCTCACCGCGGTGAGGCGGGTGTCCTGCTCGTTCTGCGAGGAGAACACGGAAGGGTCGTCCGCCACGGCGATGACCAGCCCCCCGTTCACGCCCGTATACGAGGCTGTAAAGAGCGGGTCGCAGGCGACGTTCAGCCCGACGTGCTTCATGGAGACGATGGCGCGGGCGCCGCGGATGGACGCGCCGATGCCGACTTCCAAAGCCACCTTTTCGTTCGGCGACCATTCGCTGTACACTTCATCGTACCGCGCGAGCTCCTCTGTAATCTCCGTGGACGGCGTTCCGGGATAGGCGGACGCGACCTTTACGCCCGCTTCCCATGCGCCGCGCGCGACGGCGAAATCTCCCAACATCAATTTACGCATATAAAAAACCTACCTGAATAATTTTACAAAAGCATCTGCCCGAGCTGAACGGACACGCCCGCTGAACCCGCGCCGAAAAACGATTATTTTTTCCGAAGATCGGTGACTCGCTTGACCTTGCCCTCCGCGCGCTTGATGGAGAAGGGTTCGACCAGCTTGACCTTCACGTCGATCTGCAGCACGACGCGCAGGGCGTGCTTGATTTTCGCGACGAGCGCCTCCAGTTTGAAATAATCGGTAAGGAGATTCGCGTCGTCCACCTCCACGCGCACCTCGATGGTGTCCATATAGTTGACGCGGTCGACGATGATCTCATACGTTTTGCCCAGTTCGTCCATGCCCATGAGCACGCTCTCGATCTGCGACGGGAACACGTTGACGCCGCGGATGATGAGCATGTCGTCCGTCCTGCCGACCACGCGCGACATGCGCGCGAGCGTCCTGCCGCACTTGCACGGCTCGTATGTGAGCGAGGTGATGTCCTTGGTGCGGTAGCGCAGGATGGGCATCCCCTCCTTGGTGAGCGTGGTGATGAGCATTTCGCCCTGCTCGCCCTCGTTGAGGACTTTATTATGCTCGACGTCGACGATTTCGGGGTAGAACATATCCTCGTTGATGTGCATGCCCGCCTTTTCGCGGCATTCGCCCGCGACGCCCGGGCCGCCCACTTCGGTCAACCCATAGTTTTCCGTGGGGAAGGCACCCAAAATCTTTTGCAGGGATTCGTGCATCTCCGCCGTGGAGGCTTCCGCGCCCATGCAGACGAGGCGGACTTTCAAATCGTCCAGAACGCCCATCTTCTTCGCCGTTTCGGCGAGGTACATGGCATAACTCGGCGTGGCGATGAGCGCCGTCGCGCCGAAGTCCTTCAAGAGCATGATCTGCCGCTCGGTGTTGCCCGAGGAAACAGGCACGACCGTAGCGCCCAGCTTCTCCACGCCGTAGTGCAGGCCGAATCCGCCCGTAAACAGACCGTAGCCGAACGCGACGTGGAAGATGTCCTCGTCCGTCGCCCCCGCCATCACGAGAATGCGCGCGATGCAGGTCGCCCAGTTGTCCAGATCCTTGCGGGTATAGCCGCCGACGATGGGCTTGCCCGTCGTACCCGACGAGGCGTGCAGGCGGATAATTTGCTTCATCGGCACAGCAAAAAGGCCGAACGGATAATGGTCTCGCAAATCGTCCTTGGTCGTGTACGGAATATTTTCGATGTCTTTGAGCGTCCTGATATGCTCGGGTCTGAGTCCGATCTTATCGAACCGCTCCTTATACATGGGCACGCGCTCGTACGCGTACGCGACAATATGCTTTAGCCGCTCCAACTGCATCTCGCGCAGCCGCTTTCGGTCGATCTTCTCGATTTCGGGACTGAACATTGCCATACTCTCCTTGTTTCCCCCACTGATAACCTATTGCTGAATATTTTATCACATTTTATCGGAACAAGCAAGGCAATGACCGCTGTTTTTTGCAGAAAAGCGACCAGTCCGCTGCATTTTTTTGCAGCGGACTGTATAAATTCTCATTTTTTGTCTGTACGCCGTCCCGCATAAATGCGGGCGCGGGAGGGAAATACGCTGTCGCTCGTGCGGATGATTTCACCCACGGAATCAGCGCGGATGACGCCGCGGCGAGGATTTTTGATCGAATCGATGCCTCCGCGGATACCCGCCTGCACGCCGCTGTATTCAAAGGCGAGGTCGCAGTTTTCCGTGGTGCAGTCGATGAGTTTCAGGTTTTTACAATAGCAAAGCGGCTGGGTGCCCTTGATATGGCAGCGGATGAGCGTAAGTCCCTCCGAATACCAGCCGAGGTATTCCCCGTCGATCTCCGAATCAACGACCGTAACGTTCTTCGCGTGCCAGAAGGCGTCCTTCGTGTTGAGTACGGAGCGGGAAATGCGCACGTTTTTCGTGTACTGAAAGGTGTATTTGCCCGCAAGGCGCAACCCGTCGGCGCGGATGCTACGGCTCTCGAAAAAGGCGTATTCCGATTCGACGGAGCTGTCTTTGATTTTTATATCCCTGCAACGCCAGCCGAATTCGGGCGAATGCGCCGCTACATTTTCGAGCGCTATGCCCCTGCACTCGCGCAGCGCTTTGATGCCGTTCATCATGCAACTTTGAATCGCAATTTCTTCACTGTACCATAGTGCGGCGCGGCAATGTTCTGTCAGCACGCAGTCGGACAAACGGAGTCCGTGTACATGCCAGAAGGGATACCGCAAATCCATATAGCAATGTTCAGCGGCGACGTTGCGACTCTCCTTCAATGCCGATTCGCCGTCCTCTTCTCCCGCAAAACGGCAATTTTTCAATAGTACACCATCCGAACGGTACAGGGCGCGCTCCCGCCCGAATCGCTCGTTTTCGATTATCTTCATCTTGATTCCGCCGCGCGTTTGCCGCGCGCTGCTCTCCTTTCCGTTTTTGCCGACAGTATACCATATCAGCGAAGCGCTGTCGAATACTTGTTTTCTATGCCAAGCATGCCGGAAATGAATGGAAAAAAGACCGCCCGACCGAGCCGCCTTTTTTATCTTCCGTTCAGTTTTTCGGCAGAAAACGGGAATAGCCGCCCCGCCCGTGCCGAACCTCTTTTGAAACGCGCGAAAGGGTCGCAGACGATATGCCCGTCTGTTCGATGATCTCCGCGTACGTCTTCCCCTCAAGGATGAGTTGTGCCGAAGCCGCGCGCTGCGCCATCTGCTCGATCTCCTGATAGGTACACAAATCGCCCAAAAGCGCCGCGCAGTCCTCCTCCGTCTTACAGTTGAGCAGGGCACGGTACAAAATACCCGTCATATGCCCGATGTCCTTCATACCGCTAAAACACCTCTTCCAAGGACTTGCGCAGGAAGGCGCGCGTCTTTTCGCTCTTGGGGTTTTCGAAGACCTCCTGCGGCGTGCCCTCCTCCTCGATGACGCCGTCCGCGATGAAGATGACGCGGTCGGCGACGTTCTTTGCAAACTCCATTTCGTGCGTGACGACGATCATCGTGCTGTCGGAAGATTTCAGTCCCTTGATGACCTTGAGCACCTCGCCCGTCAGTTCCGGGTCGAGCGCGCTCGTCGGCTCGTCGAAGCAGAGGATGTCCGGATTCAGCGCGAGGGCGCGGGCGATCGCCACGCGCTGCTGCTGCCCGCCCGAAAGTTCGTACGGATAAGAATCGCGCTTTTCCGAAAGCCCCACGCGCGAAAGGAGATTTTCCGCCTTTTCCTCGATGCTCTCTTTTTGGTTCGCCTTGATTTCGTCGAGGATCTGCTTTTGCTCCGCTTTCAGCTTTTTGCGCTCCTCTTTCGGCGCCTTTTTGCACACCGCCGCAAAGTCCGCCTTTTTCCGCTTGAAATCCTGCTTTGCCAAAAGGGTCTGCGCGAGGGTTATATTCTTGAAAACGGTGTACTGCGGAAACAGGTTGAACTGCTGGAAGACGAGCCCGAAGTGCAGGCGCTCCGCGTCGGAATAGCTCTTTTTTTCCGCCGCGTCGAACAGCTTTTCGCCGCCGAGGTACAGTTCGCCCTCGTCGGGCATCTCCAAAAAGTTCATGCAGCGCAGAAGCGTCGTTTTGCCGCCGCCCGAGGAACCGATAATGGCGAGCACCTCTCCCTTTTCCAGCGAAACGGAGATGCCTTTGAGCACCTCGTTTTCGCCGAATTTTTTGCGATAATTTTTCAGTTCGAGAAACGCCATACGCTTATACCTTGAAATAATTGAGTTTCTTTTCCAGCCTGCCGAATACGATCGTCAGTATGCCGATGAAGGCGAGGTAGAACAAGCCTGCGTACAAAATGGGTACGATAATGTTGACCGCATAGTAGGAACTGATCGTTTTTGCGATATAAATTATCTCAATGACCGAAATCGTATTGGCAAGAGAAGTATCCTTGACGAGCGTCATGACTTCGTTGCTCATCGGCGCGAGGATGCGCTTGACGACCTGCAACAAGACGACTTTGAAGAAAATCTGCGAGCGCGTCATGCCGAGCACCTGCCCCGCCTCGTACTGCCCTTTGGAAATACTCTCGATGCCGCCGCGATAGATCTCCGACAGATAGCAGGCATAATTGATCACGAACGCGATCAACGCCGCCAAAAAACGATTTGAGAAAGCGGGCAGCCCGAGCAAGCCGGGCCCGTAAAAAATGATCAAAAGCTGCAGCATGAGCGGCGTGCCCCTCACCACCCATACGATGATGCGAAACAACATCTTCAACGGTTTGAACGACGACATCGTGCAAAGGGCGACCAACAAACCGAGAGGCAGTGCAAACACGAGCGTAAGCGCAAACAATTCCAACGTCGTTAAAAACCCGACCGCCAACTCTCCTATAATTTCAAAAAACATTGCGCTCCTCTTTAAGCTTCATATGCCATAGGCTCGAATATCGTATACGCTAAAATCATTTTTCCTGCGTCGATGATCTTCTTATAATCGCCGTCCGTAGGGTAACTGTAATTCGGATCGTAAGTACCGAAATCGTTTGTGACGACAATATCCTCTACGCCATACTTTTCCGCGATTTCCATAAACGTTCCGTCCTCTACAAACCCCGCAAGAATATTATTGAATACAGCGGGGAGATTGCTGCCCTCGCGGAAACCGATCGCATAAAATTCCTCTTCCACGCCCTCGATTTCGAGAACTGCCAACGAATCGTGATAAACGCCCGTTTCCGAGGTTATATAACAACCCGCCATCGTTGCGTCCACCACGGCAATATCACTCGTTCCCGAGTTGATTTCGGTAAAGGTATCTACCTGTTTATCCACACCGGCAGGCTCTTTCTCGAATATTTCTTGAATGGTGGAAAACCCGGCCGAACCCCTTTCCGCCACGAACCGGGTCGCGGTCTTCATCCCTTCCAAGGTCGAATATTTATCGGCATTCTCCTTTTTGACGACGGCGACCTGTCTGTTCTTCATATATTTTCCGGAAAAATCCAAGCCGCCGATTTTATTGCCGTTTTCGTCTTCATACCCTTCATCCCGCTCTTCGGTATATGTAAATCCGTTCCAAGCCATATCGATATTACCCGCTTGCAGCTCAGCTTCTTTCGTTTCCCAATTGATCTTCACGCATTCGAGTTCGACCCCGATCTCATCGGCGACCGCCTGCGCGAGTTCGATGTCGAATCCGACCAATGTTCTGCTGCACCCCGAAAACATCGCAACGCCGCCCGCGAGAACCGCAAGCGAACAAATCACAGCCAAAAACTTTTTCATAGATCTAACTCCTTTCTCCGCCTTACTTTTTTCAGCGGACTATGATATTATACTTTATTGCGCTAAATTAGTAAAGTAATTTTCGCCGTTTTTCCCAAAGTTTTTTATAACTTTGCATTTTTCTTCCGGGCAAGCCGCGAACGTTTTTTTCAGTTATCGTTCCCAATTCGGAACGCCGTTTTCAGTTAACGATTCCTTTCTGTGACAAAAAAACAATTTTTTCCGCGCACATATTTTTTTGAAACAACCCTTGAATTTTACAAATTTTCGTTTATAATAGATTATGAAAAAATAATACAAAAAGGAGTAGACTACCATGAGCAAAACGCAGACTTGCCCCGAAAAGCAGCCGCTGACGGACGGCTATCTCCAAAAGATGGACGCCTACTGGCGCGCAGCCAACTATCTGGCCGCCGCCCAGCTCTACCTTTTGGACAACCCGCTTTTGCGCGAGCCCCTCACCCGCGACCAGATCAAGAAAAAGATCGTAGGTCACTGGGGCACCGTGCCCGGGCAGAATTTCGTGTATGTGCACCTCAACAGGGTCATCAAAAAGTTTGACCTCGACATGATCCTTCTCTCCGGCCCCGGCCACGGCGGCAACTTCTTCGTTGCCAACTCCTACCTCGAAGGTACCTACAGCGAGGTGTACCCCAACGTCGGGCAGGACTATGAAGGGATGAAAAAACTGTGCAAACAGTTCTCCTTCCCCGGCGGCATCTCCAGCCACGTTGCGCCCGAAACGCCCGGCTCCATCAATGAGGGCGGTGAACTAGGTTATTCCATCGCGCACGCGTTCGGAGCCGTATTCGACAACCCCGACCTCATCGCGGCGGTGACCGTCGGCGACGGCGAGGCGGAAACCGGCCCGCTCGCGACGGCATGGCATTCCAACAAATTCCTGAACCCCGCCACCGACGGCGCGGTGCTGCCCATTCTGCACCTGAACGGCTACAAAATCAACAACCCGACCGTGTTTGCGCGCATCTCGCACGACGAGGTGAAGAGCTTCTTCCACGGCTGCGGCTGGAAACCCTACTTCGTCGAAGGTTCCGAGCCCATGGAAATGCACAGGAAGATGGCGGAAGTGCTGGACAAGTGCGTCAAGGAGATCAAGGACATCCAGAAAAAGGCGCGCGAAGGCAAGAGCGACAAGCGCCCCTTCTGGCCGATGATCGTGCTGCGTACCCCCAAGGGCTGGACGGGCCCGAAGGTCGTGGACGGATTGCAGATCGAAAACACCTTCCGCGCCCATCAAGTCCCCATCACCATGGAAAAACCCGAGCACATGCAGCTGCTCAAAGATTGGCTTTTGAGCTATAAGCCCGAAGAGCTGTTCGACGAGAATTACCGTCTGAAACCCGAATTGCGCGCGCTCGCACCCGAGGGCGACAGACGCATCAGCGCCAACCCGCACGCGAACGGCGGCAAGCTGCTGCGCGATCTGCGCCTGCCCGACTTCACGAAATACGCAGTGGACGTGCCTGCGCCCGGCGCGGTGCGCACGCAGGACATGTTGGAACTGGGCGGCTATGTGCGCGACGTGTTCAAACTCAACGAAGAGAGCAAAAACTTCCGCATCTTCGGGCCGGACGAGTGCATGAGCAACCGCCTCTACCGCGCGTTCGAGGCGACAAACCGCGATTTCAACGCGGACATCTGGCCGAACGACGACAAGCTCGCCAAAGACGGCCGCATCATGGACTCCTACCTCTCCGAACATATGTGCGAGGGCTGGCTGGAAGGCTATATCCTGACGGGGCGCCACGGCTTCTTCGCTTCCTACGAGGCGTTCATCCGCGTCGTCGACTCGATGGCGGCGCAGCACGCGAAGTGGCTCAAAGTGTGCAACCAACTGCCGTGGAGACAGGACATCGCTTCCCTCAACCTCATCCTCACCTCCAACGTATGGCAGCAGGATCACAACGGCTTCACGCACCAGGATCCCGGATTCCTCGACCACATCGCCAACAAAAAGGCGGACGTGGTGCGCATGTATCTCCCGCCCGATGCGAACTGCCTGCTCTCCTGCTTTGACCACTGCATCAAGAGCA
>ERZ1643247.114-NODE-114-length-112285-cov-46.638172_pt1 | contig 112285 bp, 109 predicted proteins | sample MGYA00579264_ERZ1643247 | MGnify/ENA primary metagenome ERZ1643247 (study PRJEB29033, sample SAMEA4952262) | chicken gut metagenome | biome: Broiler Chicken; feature: Gastrointestinal Tract; material: Caecum | place: Ireland | collected 2018 | study: Broiler... | reverse complement strand
CTGATCGAGCGGACATGCTTTGTGATGTGTTGTGGAGGAGTTCATGCTTACATTTTTAACGCAGCCGCTTTTGAATGCGTTAAAAAACGTCAATTTGAATCGTGTCTACGAATTGCGTTTGCGTGCAGGGCGGCCGGTCATCATGAATTATGGAGGGACATATTGTTATCTCGGAAGGCTTGGGATCGTTGCTGGGGCAGAAGTTGCCCTTACGATCAGTTACGCGGAAATTGAAGAAATTATCGCCAAAGCGAGTGAATATTCCGTTTATTCTGTAACAGAGCAGCTTCGCCGCGGATTTGTAACAGGCTCTTCCGGAGAGCGCATCGGCCTTGCCGGCGTTTTTGTCTATGAGGATGAAAAAAGTTTTACTGTAAAAGATGTGACGTCTGTCAATATTCGGGTCCCGCACGAGGTGATCGGCTGCGGAGAAAAGGTTTATAAATTTTGTCTGGCGGACAGGCTTCGGAGTGTACTCATTCTGTCTCCGCCGGGGCGTGGCAAGACGACGATCTTGCGCGATCTTGCTCGCTTGCTCGGTTCCGGAGAATTTATCAATGTGCTGATTCATGATGAACGGAATGAGATCAGCGCGGCTGAAGGAGATTTTTCTCTCGACGTTGGACCGTTTTGCGATATAATTCGCTATTCTCGGAAGGGGGACGCTTTTACTGCGGCCGTGCGCGCGCTGCGCCCGGATGTTTTAATTACGGATGAATTGGTCTCGCGTGAAGAAATGGAAGCTGTTTCAGCATGCGTGCGCGGAGGGGTCGAAGTGATTGCGACGGCTCACTGTCGCAATGTAGACAGTTTGTGTGCATCTCCTATCTTTTCAGTGGCAGTACACGAACATATCTTTGAACGATACGTTGTATTGGCTGCAGATAAGATCGGGCAGGTCTCCGGAATTTATGACAGAGATCTTCGCCCAATAGTAGCGACATGTTAAAAGCAATTTTATGTGTATGCGCATTCGGGCTTTGCATTGTTGTTGCACTGCTGTTGACGCGCCGATATCGGCAAAGAAAGGAATTTTTTTATTCTTGGAATCTTTTTAATGAGCGTTTGATCAATGAAGTCAGCTACATGCGTGCTCCGCTTGCCAAATTTATAGAAAGATATTCGTTTGGCGGTGATTTTCAAAAGATGCTGCATGAAAAAAAAGAAGGGGAATTTGACCGGGGAAATTATAATTTTTCTTACTTATCTGCGGACGAGCAGAAATTTTTGGAAGATTATTTTCGTTTGGTCGGGAAGAGTGACGCAGCTTCGCAGCGGGCGTATCTGTGTGCGGTACGGGCAGAAATCGGCGAGCGGAAGCATGTGTCGGAAGAAGAGTACAAAAAGTATTTTTCTTTATATTGCAAATTAGGCGTATTGGCAGGGCTGATTTTGGTCATTCTCATCGTCTAATGCGGAGGCGGCATGGAAATTGATGTGATTTTCAAAATTGCAGCGGTCGGCATCATCGTGACGATCGTTTGCCAGATTTTGAAAAAATCAGATCGGGAAGATATTGCGACCATTGTCAGTTTGGCTGGACTCATCATCGTGTTGACGGTTGTTCTCGATATGGTCGTTGGCTTGTTTGATTCCATACGCGGGATCTTTGATCTGTTTTAAGCAATGGAACTGATCCGTATCCTCGGCGTCGGTTTGGTGACGGCTGTCGCTGCGCTATTGCTGCGTTCCTCTAAGCCGGAACTTTCTTTTGCGATCACGATCGCGGGATCTGTCATTATCCTGATTTTTGCACTTGAATTGGCAGCGGACACTTTTGGTATTTTTGCTGAGCTCGGTGAACGTACAGGCATCGACAATGAGTTGATCAAGGTTGTCATTAAAATTGTAGCGATCGGATATCTCGTAGAATTTGCTGCCGGCATTGTCGAAGACTTCGGATCGAAAAGCATTGCGGATAAACTCGTCTTCGCAGGGAAGGTTATTATTTTTTCCGTTTCTTTGCCAATCTTGCGGGCGATGGTCTCACTGATCGGTACATTTTTGGAGTTGGTATGATTTTGTTGCGCAGAAAAAAGAGTAGGGGCCGCCTCTTCGCAGCTGTGCTTCTTTTTGCGGTGATCGGCTCGCTTGTTGTTTTATGGACACCTTTTGCATCGGCGGCGGAGACGACCGGGACGGAAGATGGTGAATTGCTCGGCAACGTTGAGGAAATCCTCGGTGGATTGGATACAGGCGCATTGCAGGATTACCTCGATTCTCTGACAGAGGAGCAACGCGATTTTTTCGGCGATAGTATTACGGATAAAATCATGTCTGTGATCAGCGGAGACTTTTCGCTTGATTATGAAAGTGCTCTCGGGGCCATCGGAGCCTTAATCTTTGACGGATTGGTCGGAATGCTGCCGGCATTCTGTGCTATTTGTGCTGTTGCAATTCTTTGCGGGTTGATCGGCAATTTTAAGAGTTCTTTGAATGAAAATGGTACATCGCGCATCATTTATTTTGTCGGCTATTCAGCAATACTTGTGCTTCTGCTGTCTTCGCTAACGAGTGTCATCGGGGATTGTACCGCAGCGGTAGGATCGATGCAGTCGCAAATGCAGGCAATATTTCCGCTCCTTTTGACATTGATCGCGACGAGCGGCGGGAGCGTTTCGGTTGCGGTCTATCAACCGGCCGTGCTGTTTTTGAGTGAGATTATCGTTTCACTCATTGCAGGTGTCATCTTTCCGCTCGCATCGCTCATTTGCGTATTGCATATGGTAGGGAATATGAGTTCGCAGGTCCGGTTGCGCAATTTTTCAGCGCTGTTCGGCGGAATTATCAAATGGGTGCTCGGCGTTGCACTCGCTGCGTTTACGGTGTTTCTGACGGTACAGGGAATTACTTCGGCGACATATGACGGGCTTTCTTTTAAGGCGGCAAAATATGCGGTGAGCAATTCGGTGCCGATTATCGGCGGATTTTTGGGGAATGGATTTGATCTTGTGATAGCCGGGAGCGTGCTCATCAAAAATTCGGTCGGTTCATGCGGCATCATTTTGTTGGCGCTCGTTCTTTTGCCGCCATTGATTCAGCTCGTCGTGTGTAATTTATTTATGAGATTATCCGCGGCTGTGATCGAACCGATCGGTGAAACCGGCTTTACAGATGTTTTATCGTCGTTGGGCGGAGCGGTCAATTATTTTACGGCAGGGTTATTGGCGGTTGGGTTTATGTATTTTATTACATTGTTGCTGTTGGTTTGTTCTTCTAATACGTTGTTTTAAAATGCGTGCATATATTCTCGGCGTGTGTGGGGCCGTCATCATTTCTGCACTGTTGTTTTTATTATTGCCGGGCGGAAAGCTGGGCAAGTTTATCGGAGGCATTTTAAAATTGTTCTGCGTTGCCGTTATGCTCATGCCGATCCCGCAGTTGCTGCGCGATTTTAATTTGGTGGCAGACGGGGGGATGAAAGAGGGTTCGGTTGCTTTGGACGAAGAATTTATCAGCGAAATGTTTGGGAGACAGGCAGAGGCGCAGGAGGAGGAAATCGCCGCAATATTTGCGAGGGACCCTGGGATCGGTACGCAAGTAGAAATTGGCTGGCAAGAGGACGATTATGCTTATCGAGTGACGGAAGTGTCTGTTCAGATAGAAGATTTCGGAATATACGGCGATGATCAGCATATATTTGTTATAGAGCAGGTCAAAGGTCGCCTCAACGAGATGTTTGGAGATGCTGTGGAGGTGAGCGTCTATGAGTGACGTGCTTGAAAAAGTGAAAGGGAAAGCTCGCTCGGGAAAGTGGCTGGAAATTCTTGCGGTATTGCTGTTGGCAGTGGTCGTCGTTGTGATCTTGCTTTCAGCGTGGGGAGGCGAGAAAGAAGCCGGCAATGATGGCGGAAGTGATTATGCGGAGCGTGCCGAACAGCGTTTGGCAAAAGTATTGTCGCAGATCGAAGGGGCAGGGACGGTCGATGTGTTTCTCTCTGTTCGTTCCGAGGGAACGATTGTGATTGCGATGGAGAGTACTGTAGCAGAGGATGGCAGTGTCACGACTTCACCGGTTTTGTCGGGCGGAGAGCCGATCGTTTTAGAAGAATGTAATCCGGAGATCACGGGCGTTTTGATTGTTGCCGACGGCGCGAACGATCTGAATGTTCGCTTCAATTTATTGGGGGCGGCTGCGTCCGTTTTAAATATTGACCAAAGCTTAATTAAAGTATATACAAGGGGCAACGGGAATTAAAAATGTATCAAATTTAAGGAGTGTACAGAGATGTCGAGAACCAAAAAGATCATCATAATGTCTGGGCTTGTCTTGCTGCTCGCCGTTACGGCAGTCTTCAACTTTGTGTTGGCGGGGGCCGCAACGGAGGATGTGGGCGGAGATGTGACGGCAGCGAATTATTTTGCGACGTATCGTACCGAACGTACGACAACGCGCAATGAAGAATTGCTGCAATTGGATTCTATCCTGGAAAGTACAGAAGCGGGAAATGAAGCTTATGAGGAAGCGATGGCTCTCAAATTGCAGATTGTGGAAATGATGGAGCGGGAACTTCTGCTGGAAACATATATTAAATCGCTCGGTTATACAGACGCTGTAGTCAGTATAGGTTTGGATTCTGACAACGTCAATGTGTTTGTCAATGCCGATGAGCTTGCATATAACGATTTTTTGACGATTTACAACATTTTGACGGAAGAGGCCGGCTGTGATCCCGCCAATGTAAATATTATGCCGATAAATTCGGAAAGTTAAAAAAAATACTGTTCAAAACTTTAAAGATGTGGTATAATAAGCTTACGAAGAACTTTTTGGAGAAGGACGATGGCTATATTCAGGCGCATATCGCCCGATGGGCAGAAGGGTAAGGTATCCTATACGACGGGGATCGTAAGCGGGATCATTCAGCTTGCAGTTTCTGAGATTGAGGGCGTTACCATGCTCGGCGGGAAGAAGGGGCTGCGCATCTATTTTGAAAAGGACGGCGTTTATGCCGACATTTCGGTCAAGGTAGATTCCGGTTATATTGTTCCGGAGGTTGCGTTTAAGATCCAGCAGTCGGTCAAGCATAATGTCGAAGCGATGACGAAATTTAAAGTCGTTAAAGTGGATGTGTACGTAGTTGGCGTTGAGATCCGCGGCGAGCATTCTGCGGAGTAAAATACGATTGCAGGTTTCCCCTCTCTCACTGAGGGGAAACATAAATTTTTTACGGGAAAAGTATCTATGAGGAGCAAAGCGCGGGAATGCGCATTTAAGATTATTTTTGCCTCGTTGTTTCGGCCGGATGCAGAGCTGCAGCGCAACATTTACAAAACATTCGATCTTACGGAAGAAGAGCGTGCCTATGCAGATCGGTTGCTGGATTGCGTTGCGATGCATCGAGACGAATTGACGGAAGAGCTCAACAGTAAATCTGTCGGCTTTTCGGATAAGCGGATGTTTCCGGTCGATAAGAGCTTGCTCTTGATGGCTCTTGCGGAGATCCGTTATTTTGACGATGTGCCGAATGTCGTCGCCATTGATGAGGCGGTCGGCTTGGCAAAACGATATTCGACGGAAAAAAGCGTAGGCTATGTAAACGGCGTACTCGCCGCTTGCATTGCCGGAGGAGATACAAAGGCATGAGTATTTTGATTGACGGAAAGGCATTAGCCGCTGAAATGCGTGCCCAGCTCTGCGAACGGGTGAAAAATTTTAAGATAGAGCATGGCAAAGAGATCGGACTTGCCGTTGTATTGGTAGGAGAAGATCCTGCGTCCCAAGTATATGTCCGAAACAAGATCCGTGCTTGTGAAGAAGTCGGCATCCGTTCGTACGCATATCGGCTTCCGGAGTCTGCGACGCAGGAAGAGGTTGAGATGTTAATAGACGAACTGGTCGCCTCGGATCATATACACGGAATTCTTGTCCAGCTGCCGCTTCCGAAGCATTTGAACGAACGTAAATTGCTGAGACGCATTCCGCCGGCAAAGGATGTAGATGGCTTTTGTGCGGAAAATGTAGGGAATCTCGCTATGAATCGTGAGACGATCGTCGCTTGTACGCCGTTTGGGGTCATGAAGATGCTGGAAAAGTACGGTATCGATCCGAAAGGCAAAAGGGCAGTCGTTCTCGGGAGATCAAATATTGTCGGTAAGCCGATGGCGATGCTGTTGCTGAACGCCGATGCAACAGTTACAGTCTGTCACAGCAAGACGGAGAACCTGAAAGAGATCTGTGCGTCGGCAGATATCCTTGTCGTTGCAATCGGTAAAGCAAAGTTTGTGACGGCGGATATGGTCAAGGATAGCGCCGTTGTCATTGATGTAGGGATGGATCGTGACGAGAACGGTAAGTTGTGCGGGGATGTCGATTTTGAAGACGTCAAGGATAAGGCTTCGTACATTACCCCCGTTCCCGGCGGTGTCGGTCCGATGACGATTACGATGCTGTTGTATAACACTGTGCAGACGGCAGAGAGGAGCTGAGCGTGGATACGGCGTTCAGAGAACAGTTGAATCATTATAGCGAGGCATTTGAAAAGATCCTCGCGGAATATTTGCAGAGCGTGCGCTTTCGGCCGGATATTTTGGATGAAAGCGTGCGCTATTCGTTACAGAACGGCGGTAAACGTTTGCGCCCGGCGTTGATGTTCGCTGTTGCACGTATGTTGGGGAACAGAATCGAAACGGTTGCGCCGTTTGCGTTGGCACTGGAATTGATCCATACGTATTCGTTGATCCATGACGATTTGCCCGCGATGGATAATGACGATTTTCGTCGGGGCAAGCCTTCCAATCATCGCGTTTTCGGGGAAGGACAGGCTATTCTCGCGGGAGACGCGCTTTTAAATGAAGCGTACCGTCTCTGTTTTGAAGCTTGTACCAACGGGAAAACATATATTGCGGCAGCCGAGTTGTTGTGTAAAAATGCTGGGCCTGCCGGGATGATTGCGGGGCAGGCTGCCGATTTGTACTATCAGGGGCGTGAGAATGCAGGTAAATGTGAAGCAGAATTTATCGTTGTGCATAAGACGGCAATGATGATCCGTTCGGCGGTGACTGTGCCTGCAATCGTTGCGGATATGGATGAAAATATCGTCGCTCTGCTCGATGAGTTCGGAAAACAATTCGGTATCCTCTTTCAATTGACGGACGATATGTTGGACGTGACCGGAGATTTTGAGAAACTTGGCAAAACAGTCGGAAAAGATGCGGCAGAAAATAAACTTTCGTACGTGCAGTTGTACGGAATGGAGGAGTGTGCGGCACTCGCGGATCGTGCGCTGCAGCTGTGTGAGCAGGTTTTGCATGAGCTTCCGTATGATGCTTCATTTTTGCTTTTGTTAGCGCGTTATGTGCGTTGGCGGGAAACTTGATAGCAATGCGTATCGATAAGTATCTTGCAGAACATAGCTTTTGTTCTCGCACAAAAGCGGCAAGAGCTCTTTCTAAGGGGCTGGTTACTTTGAATGGAAAGGTCGCTAAGGCTTCGGACGATGTTTCGGACGGGGATGCAGTGGAAGTTCGTGCGGAAGAAGTTGGATTTGTATCGGAAGGCGGGCAGAAGCTATACAAGGCATTGCAAGCATTTGGGGTCTCAATTCAGGGGAAAGTTTTTGTTGATATCGGTGCGAGTACAGGTGGCTTTACGGACTGCCTTTTACAAAAAGGGGCGGCGCGCGTCTATGCCGTCGATGTGGGGGAGAGTCAGCTTGCCAAGCACTTGGCGGAAGACAGCCGTGTTTTTGTAATGGACAGGACAAATGCGCGCTATCTCAGAGCGGAAGATTTTCCGGAATCGATCGATGGCGCAACGGTTGACGTCAGCTTTATTTCGTTGACCTATATTTTACCTGCAGTTGCTCGCATTTTGCCGGAAGGCGGCTGTGTATTTGCCTTGATTAAACCGCAGTTTGAGTGCGGCGGGAAAGGCTTGGATAAGCATGGGATCCTTAAAGATGCTGTAAAACGTCGTGAAATTGTGGAAGAGATTGCGCGTTTTGCCTGTTCAGTCGGATTGTATCCGCTGCGTTTGACCAATGCGCCGTTGCGGCCTCGCAAAAATGTTGAATATATATTGTATTTGCAAAAAGGCGGAAGTATTTCGGTAGATTGTACAGCGTTGGCCCGTCAAGCGGATAATTTAACGTGAATTTGGATTATGGGGAATTCAGAGCGATATACAACAGCACAGAAAAATCTTTTAAAAATTAGGATAGAGGATCTATCGGAAGCGGAAAAGAAAGTGCTGCGCCGAGCTTTGCTGCCGCGGAAGCGCTATATTCCGGAAACAGAACAAGAAGGGTTTGAGCTTGCGCGCGATATGCTCGACGAAGAGAAATATGCTAATTTTTATGCATTGGTCGGAGAAATTCGTTCGGCATATCGCTGTACAGCGCGTTGGATGGGCGGAAACCGTTGGTGGCGTCAGAAATATTGTTTCATGTGTGATAAGACGCCTCTGTGTGCAATTGCTGTGGCAGTTGATCAATATAAATTGCAGATTGAGTTTGGGGAAAAAGAGTGCCGCTTGTTTGAAATGGCTCGGGCGTCGTTTCCTCGGGAAGAGATTCAATGGATCTTTGATACGGCTGTTTGGCGTAATGGTAAAAAATTGTTGCAATTGGATCCGGAAAATTTGGTCGGTTTTGAACTTTTATTTCGCTTATTGGCGATCAAGCGTATACCCGATGTGGATCATTTTTCCATTTATTATGATTTCCGCAATCAATAATGAGTAAAAATCTATTTATTTGATTGATAAAGGCGGTGCGCCCCATCGGGCGCACCGCCTTGTCTGTCTAAAATAAAAGCAGAGTACTATGTATGACATGAATTGCCTTTATTGATGATTTTTTCGATAATAAGTGTACCCGATTTGCAAAAGGAGATATACGATTGCCATGGCTGCGAGGGCAATGAGAGGTACCCAGATGATCAGCCCTTCGAATGTGAGTACATTTAGGATCGGGGAATTTCCGAGATTATTAGTTAAGCATATAAAAAAGAGCAATGCCCAAGCAACGAGAACGATGCCGAAGGTGCAGACAGCTGTCCAAAGCCGATAACGCAGCGTTCGGCGCATATCCTGCGGAAAAAGAGGGCTATAAGCTTTGAGAAAGAGATAGATCGTTAGGGAAAGCAGAAAAGCACTCGCGGCAATGATGGAACCGACGAGGAGACTGAGTGGGAAAAGCCCGGCGAGATCATCGCTCCAATAGATGAGATGGAAGAAGATAAACCCGAAAGCTGTCGCACAGGCGATGCAAACGCGACCGCGTGCGCGGAAGATGGCTCGTTGGAAATCTTTTAACGCTTCCGCTTCGAGCTCCTCCCGTGTAGATGTACACCAAAAAGATGCGTTATAACAGAATAAAAAGATCATAAAAACGGCTGCTAGCAAGGGGAGTAACCCGATAAAAAATCCGAGCGGAGGCCGTGCTGCTCCGAATGAAATAATAAATGTTAAGATAGGGCCGAGGCTCGCCAGTGCATATCCGATCAATGTTGCAAGAAAAAGTGTATTTTTATGGCGGGCAAGTTGGAAGGCCAGGACCTTTTCGCGCTTAGTTTCTTTTACTTTTTCATCCTCCTGAAGGGGAATACGTTCGCCGCGCAAAAGCTCGTCGCAGGTGACGCCGTACAATTCGGCTATGGCTGGCAGTAGGGCAATATCCGGGCAAGAGGCTCCGGTTTCCCAGCTGCTTACGGTTTTATTGGATACCCCCAAGTGATTGGCTACATCCATCTGTGTAAGGCCCTTTGCTTTGCGTAATGCTGCAATAAATTCGCCGATACTTGTTCTGACCATAGATGGTCTCCTTCCTTTTGTTCTGGTTATATTCTATCGCAGATAGATATAAATTGCAACATTTTTGCGCAAAATTTACTCCGACAAACTTGGAATTGATCTGTGATATGTGGACAGCGAACGTCTTTTCGGATAAAATAAGAACGGCTGCGCCCAATCGAGGCGCAGCCGTTGCATGGTTGATCTTTTTATGCGAGAAGGCGCACACGGATAATACCTTTGAGGGCAGAAATCGCTTTAACAGCATTTTCTGAAGGGACCGTGTCGAGGTCGATCAGCATATATGCCTTGTCCTTTTTTGATTTGTCGAGCAAATTTGCAATATTGATCCCTTCACCGGAAATAACGGAAGTGATCGCGTTGATTACGCCCTCGGCATTCTCATGCATGATACACAGCCGCGCGGCGGATGCTCGCGGAGCTTGTACGTCGGGGAAATTGACGCTGTGTGTTACATTGCCGTTTTCAATATAATCGACGAGCTCTCTTGCAGCCATTGCAGCACAGTTGTCCTCTGCTTCGGGAGTCGAAGCACCGAGGTGCGGGACGCAGATCACGTTGTTTACACCGATCAGTTCATCGGAAGGGAAATCGGTAATATAACGTTCCAGCTTTCCGCTTTCAACGGCCGCGAGTACAGCGACTGTATCGACGAGTTCGCCGCGGGAATTATTGATGAGAACGGAACCATCCTTCATCTTGCCGAAGGTTTCAGCGTTGAACATCTTTTCCGTATCCGGAGTGAGGGGAACATGCACGGTAATAAAATCCGCAGCTTTGATAAGAGCTTCAAGTCCTACGACTTCAACGCGGGTGTCCAGATGCAGCGCGCCGCTGACGGAAAGGTAAGGATCGTAACCGAGTACTTTCATACCCAAATCGACTGCAGCATTGGCGACGGCGACGCCAATGGCGCCGAGCCCGATTACGCCGAGTGTCTTACCGAGGATCTCGTGACCGACAAACTTTGATTTACCTTTTTCGACAGCTTTGGAAACGCCTTCTGTTCCTTTCAGCGTTTTGACCCAATCGATCGCATCTACGATCTTGCGGCCGCCGAGGAAGAGTTCGCACAGGACGAGCTCTTTGACGGCATTGGCGTTTGCGCCCGGCGTATTAAATACGACGATACCTTTTTCTGTGCAGGCGGGGATGGGGATATTGTTTGTACCGGCGCCGGCGCGTGCGACAGCGAGCAGTTCATCATTGAGGGGGTATTCGTGCATATTAAAGGAACGCAGCATGATCCCGTCCGGTTTATTTACTTCATTCGAAAATACATAACCTTCCGGAAATTCTTTATCGGCAACTTCACTGATCGCGTTTAATTTGAGAATATTCGGCATTGTTCTTTTCTCCTTGTTTCGTGTTATGCGTTTTCCGCTTCGAACTTCTTCATGAATTCAATAAGTGCTTTGACGCCTTCGACGGGCATTGCATTATAAATGGATGCACGCATTCCTCCAACTAAACGGTGTCCTTTTAGGGAGACGAGTCCTGCAGCTTTCGATTCCTTGACGAACTTTTCATCCAATTCCTTGGAAGGAGTGACAAAAGGAACGTTCATGATGGAGCGGAACTCTTTCTGTACACTGTTTGTATAGAAGTTAGAATTATCAATAAAGTCATACAAAAGGCCGGCTTTATATTCGTTGATTTTATTGATTTCCTTGATGCCTCCCAATTTTTTCAGGTGGCGGAATACAAGGTTTGCCATGTAGATAGAGAAGCAGGGCGGCGTATTGTAGAGCGATCCGTTGTCCGCCTGTGTCTTCCATTTTAACATGGTCGGACAAATTGCTAACGGATTTTCAATGAGATCCTTGCGCGCAATGACAATCGTTACGCCGGCAGGGGCAACATTTTTTTGCGCACCTGCATAAATCACGCCGAATTTGGTGACATCAACTTCACGGGAGAGGATTTCCGAACTCATATCGGCCACAAGAGGGGCTTTAACAGTCGGGAATTTGACATAGCGAGTACCAAAAATAGTATTGTTCGAGCAGATGTGTACATAATCAGCGTCGTCATTGAAAGGTATCGCGTCCACATCCGGAATATAAGTATACGTCTTATCTTCAGAAGAGGCGACGCAACGAGCTTCGCCGAAGATTTTACCCTCTTGCCAAGCTTTTTTCGAAAAGTTGCCCGTGACAATATAGTCAGCTTTGCCGGTATGCATCAGGTTCAGCGGAACAGCGGCAAATTGTTGGCTGGCGCCGCCCTGTACAAACAGGACGCAATAATTGTCGGGGATGTTCATCAGTTCGCGGAGATTTGCTTCAGCCTCTTCGACGATGGCGGAAAATGCTTTATCGCGATGGCTGATCTCACAGACGCTCATTCCGGTGCCCGCAAAATCGAGCAGCTCTCTCTGCGCCTCTTCCAAAACTTCCAAGGGGAGCATGGAGGGGCCTGCCGAAAAATTGTAAACTCTCATCGTATTTTTCACTCCTTTGAATGAGATTTTTTCGAGGGATGCGCATCGATGTATATCGCAATGGAAGCGATACGATACCGCATAGTATTATTATAATATAATGCGGCGATTTTGACAAGTCTTTCGCAAAAACAAACGCGGCTTGCGGAAAATTTTTTAAGATTCGTTACAGAGATGTAAAAAGTTCTCGCATTTGTCAAAAAACGGTCCGGCAAAGTATTTACTTTTTGCTGAAAATATAGTACAATAAAAAAAAGTGTCGTTTGCGGCCGGCTAGGTTCGACCGTTCGGAGGGAGGGCATGTCGCCTGAATCGGACAATAAGAAAAAAGATCTTTCGGCGGAGGAAAAACTTCGCGCGGCGGATCGTGAACTGGCGCAGTTGCGCGAAATTTTGGCTTCAATGGATGAGATCGATGCGCTGCGCAAGCGCGATGGAAAGCCAGAATCGAGTGAGTACGGCGGATATCAGAGGGCAGATGTTTCCGGAATGATCGCCGAGTTGGAGCGCCGTCGCCGTGATCTTCTCATTGAGATCGCCAATAGTGGCGCTGCAGACGGTGCATCTGTTTCTTCAACGGTTCGCGAAAAGGTGACGCTTTCGGATGCGCTTGAACGCATGTATACAGCTATTGCAGGTAACGTTGAGCGCGCTAAAAGTGAAATATTGCGTGAGATTCGCTATTCTTGTCGTCAAAACACGGCGATTTATGCGGAATTGAGCGCGCGTATGGATGCGTTGGCAGATCGAGTGGCCGAAAAAGTTATTGCTGCGGGGATCGATTATGATGATTTAGCTCGACGGATTGTCGTGTATATGGCAGGCAAAGATGAATCGGCTACAATTGCGGCAATGGAAAAGCGGATCGAAGAGCTTGAAGCGGCGTTGGTGACACAGGGGAAAGATTCGGAACGTGTAAGTGCCGCAACGGAAGAGAACGGACAGAAGATTTCCGATGAAGAAATCGGAGACAGTCTGGCTGAGGAAAAAGAGTCCGGATCAGTGGATGTTTTATCTGAAAACGAAGGTGATTTGTCAGAAGATTCCCCTGAGAGAATAGGACATGAAGGTTCGGCGATAAAAGAAGAGATAACGGAAGATGCTGCAAAAGCCGAGGCGGCGGAGCCGGAGATCCTACCGCCAATGGGGAATGAAATGGCGGATCGTTCCGGAAGCGACGTTCAGGAAGAAGGAGAAAGTTGGGAAGAGCCGACTTTATCGGCTCCGTCAGAAATAGCTGTTTCGAATGTCGATGCGGAATCAGAGGCGCAAGTGTTTCAGCCGGAAGAGACTATAATGGACGAATCGCTTGTTTCCGAGGCCGAAGCAGCACAGCGAGAAGAAGGGGACGAAGGTATCGATCCGGTAAGCGACGGTACTGATATGTCTGAAAAATAAAATGTAAAATTAAATCGTAGGCGCGTAGAAGTTACGCAATATGACAAGGGCTGAAGCAAGCAGCCCTTTGTTGCCGTGCCGATCGAGTGAAAAGGAGTTTGTTTTGAAGCAGAAACAAGAAAAAGAATCTACGCAGGGAAAAGAAAAAGCGAAGAGAGTTTATACAGAAATGCCATTGTTTTTAGGAAATGCAAAAGATATTTCTAAAAACAGTATTAAGACTGATGGCAAAAAAGCAGAGGAAGCTAGGGCAAAAGAGACAAAAGCTGCGTTGGCTTCTGTACATCGTTCTTCCGAACATCGCAACAACAGTAATCGCATGCATAAGGATAAGGACGGAAAGCGGGGCGCCAGTGAAGAAACTTTGGGCCAGAAGCCGCGCAAAGGTCGCCGCAGGAAGGGGAAACCACCCGTTAAAATTATCTTTTTGGGCGGGATCGGTGAGATCGGTAAAAACATGACGGCGATTGAATACGGCAACGATATTATTATCATCGATGCCGGTTTGACTTTTCCGGACGAAGAATTGCCCGGCATCGATCTCGTTATTCCGGATATCAGTTATCTTGTCGCGAATAAGAACAAGGTGCGCGGTCTGTTGATAACGCACGGGCACGAGGACCATGTCGGTGCAATCGCTTATCTTTTGAAAGAGGTCAATGTACCAGTCTATGCGACCAAACTGACATTGGCGTTGGCGGATAATAAACTGCGAGAGCACCGCATCAATCGTGCACAATTGGTATGTATCAATCCGGGGGATAAAATCAAGCTCGGGTGTTTTGGTGTTGAGTTTATCAATGTAAATCATTCTATTGCGGGGGCCGTTGCTCTTTCTATCGACACGCCGAACGGCCGCATTTATCACAGCGGCGATTTCAAGATCGATCTTACGCCTGTTGCGGGCGAGCAGATCGACCTGTCGCGCATCGCCGAGATCGGGCGAGAGGGGGTCAAATTACTTCTCTGCGAGTCGACCAATGTTGAACGCCTCGGTTATACGATGAGCGAAACGGTCGTCGGAACGACTCTCGATCATCTCTTTTCCGAAAATATGAATCGTCGCATTATTGTTGCAACATTTGCGTCCAATGTGCATCGCGTGCAGCAGATCATCGATATTGCGGTAAAATATCGCCGCAAAGTTGCCTTATCCGGACGCAGTATGCTCAATGTCGTCGATGCGGCCATTAAGATCGGTGAGTTGACGATTCCGGAGGGAGTACTCATCGATGTCGAAAAAATCAAGAATTATTTTGATCGCGAGATCGTGATTATTTCGACGGGAACGCAGGGGGAACCGATGAGCGCATTGACGCGCATGGCTTCCGGCGATTTCAATAAAGTTACGATCGGTTCTAACGACACGATCATTATTTCAGCAAGTCCCATTCCGGGAAATGAAAAAATGATTTATAAAGTCATCAATAATTTGTACCGCAAAGGGGCCAATGTAGTGTATGAATCGTTGGAAAAGATTCATGTATCCGGGCATGCCTGTCAAGAGGAACTCAAAATTTTACATTCGCTCTTAAAACCGCAATTTTTTATTCCGGTACATGGTGAATATCGACATTTGAAGAGGCATGCGCGCTTGGCGATGGATTTGGGAATGAGCGAAAATAATATTCTCATAGCGGATATTGGCAATTGTGTCGAATTGACGCCGGATGCGATCCAGTTTGGAGAAAGTGTTTCTTCCGGCTCGCGCCTTGTTGACGGCAGCAGTTTAGAAGACCGTGAAAACAGTGTCGTCATGAAAGACCGTAAGCATTTATCAGAGGACGGTATTTTTGTAATTACGGCATGTGTTTCGGAACGGACTGGTGATTTGCTCAGCGAACCGAGCGTTGTAAATCGTGGGTTTGTTATGCCAAATAATGCGGATTATGTTTCGGATATTCGTCGGATCGTCGAAAATTGTGTCGAGCAGACAGATGTGCGTGCCGACGTAGACAGCAGTGAGTTGACGGCTGTCATCAAGAAGCAAGTCAAAAACTTTATTTATAAAAAGACAAAACAAAATCCTGTGATCATGGCGAATATCGTCCGCGTATAATGATGCCTTACATTCATTCGTTGTTGCGGTTGGAACTGGATGCGCACCTTGCAGCTCTGCGTGAAAAGGCGAAGAGCGAGCGCGATCCGTGCGCTCCGGATGAGACATTGCAATTGCTGTTGCTGTGCGTACAGATGTGTGATGCGACCCGTGTATTAGAAATCGGTACAGGGGAAGGGTTGACGGCGGTTGCTCTTTTACAGGAGTATCCGCGGATGCATCTCGTTACGGTCGAGGCGGATGAGACCCGCTATCGAACGGCATGTGAAAATTTTGAAGCGTTCGGCGTTTCTGAACGTGTTCGCGCTGTTTTCGGTGATGCCAAAGATTTGCTCGAAGCGCTCAAAGAGCCCTTCGGGCTCATCTTTTTAGATGGGCCGAAGGCGCAATATACAGCGTATCTTCCTGATTTAAAGCGTTTGTTGGCGCCGCGCGGTGTATTATTTGCAGACGATGTACTTTTATATGGCTGGGTAGACGGGCGGGAGGAAACGCCTTCGAAACGTCAGTCGATCGTTCGGAAGCTTCGTGAATACCTCGAACAGGTTTGTTCCGATCCGGATTTGCTTACAAGTGTACTGGACGTCGGCGAAGGGGTCGCTATTTCGGTCAAGAAGAATTAGGCTGAAAATATATTAGGCATAATACTATGCAAACCGTGGGATAAATGGAGGAGAGTGTGAAGTGCAAGGGATAGAACTGCTCGCTCCGGCAGGTAATTTTGAAAAGTTAAAGACTGCGCTGTACTTTGGGGCAGATGCTGTCTATCTCGGAGGTAAACAGTTTTCGCTCCGTTCGTTTGCCGATAATTTTTCGAATGAAGAATTAAAGGAAGCGGTGTCTTATGCGCATACTCACGGTAAAAAGGTGTATGTTGCTGCGAACATATTTATGAGAGAGGCGGATTTCCCTGCCTTGGCCGAATATTTCGTTTTTTTGAAGGAAATTGGTGCGGATGCGGCACTCGTGACGGACCCGGGTGCCTTTTTTTTGGCGAGAAAGGTGGCGCCGGGGCTGCCGTTGCATATTTCTACCCAAGCAAATACAACGAATCGTTACGCCGCAAAATTTTGGTTACAACAAGGGGCGGAGCGCGTTGTTGTTGCGAGAGAATTATCGCTTGAGGAAATCAGTGCGATCCATACGTTTTGTCCGGAATTACAATTAGAGGCCTTTGTGCACGGTGCGATGTGTATATCATACAGCGGACGCTGTTTGTTGAGCAATTATTTGGACGGGCGCGATTCAAATCGTGGTGCTTGTGTGCAGGCTTGCCGTTGGAAGTATCGGATTCGTGCGCGTGAAGAGGGGGATGAGTATCCGATCGAAGAGGATGTACACGGGACTTATATTTTAAACAGTAAGGACCTAAATATGCTCCCACATTTAGATGCCCTTCGTTCGGCAGGGGTTTGTTCCTTTAAAATTGAGGGGCGAATGAAGAGCGCTTGCTATTTGGCGACAGTTATCAATGCCTATCGGCGCGTTATGGATGGGAAGTTAACTGTCGAAGAAGGCGAGCGCGAGCTTCGAAAGGTGGCACATCGTGCCTTTACGACGGCATATGCCTTCGGGCAAAATCCCGATACGGTCAATTTTGCTGATTCTCAGGAGATGGGTACGCATCCTTACGTTGCAGATGTGTTGCTGTCTGGAGAAAAGCCGCTCGTTCAAATGCGCGGTAGATTTCGTGTGGGTGATACGTTGGAGATCCTTTCTCCGGGAGAGTCTTTCGGAAAAACCTTCCCTGTAACTCGCATGTGGGATGAGAACGGGTTGCGTGTAGAGGATGCAAAGCTCGTCATGCAAAAACTGCGACTGGATTGTCCCTATTCGTTGTCTGCAGGCGATATATTGCGCCTGGCTTTAAAGGAGTAAATAAAGCTAAAAACCGATGGTTGCATAGTATTTTGCGTGATAGAAAGGGGAATATATGGCGGAAGCGGTCATTTTGCATTCCGATTTAAATAATTTTTATGCGACGGTGGAGGTTAAGTTGTTTCCGAAGCTCGCCGGCAAGCCGGTCGCTGTTTGCGGGGATAAGGAATCCCGGCATGGGATTGTGCTGGCAAAGAGCGAGGAAGCAAAAAAATTTGGCGTCCGTACCGGGGATATCATTTGGGAGGCAAAGCGTAAATGTCCCGGGCTGGTCGTGCGTCCCGTTCGGTTTCCGGAATACGAACGCGAATCGCGTGCTGTGCGTGAGATCTATGGGCGATTTACGGACTGTATTGAGCCGTTTGGCATCGATGAGTGCTGGCTGGATGTGTCGCAAAGCCGTACGTTTGGAGACGGGGTGCAGATTGCAGAAAAGATCCGTGCGGCGGTCAAGGATGAGCTGCATCTAACCGTTTCTGTCGGAGTCAGTTTTAATAAAGTTTTTGCAAAACTTGCGTCTGATCTAAAAAAGCCGGATGCTGTCACGCGTGTAGGGCGAGAAGATTTTCAAGAAAAAATTTGGCCGCTGCCTGTCTCGCGGCTTTTGTATGTAGGCAAGGCGACGGCTGAAAAATTGGAAGCGTTGGGGATCCATACGATCGGCGATTTAGCAGCGGCAGAACAAGCATTATTGGTCGGGCGGCTCGGAAAATGGGGAGCGACTTTATCCTCTTATGCGCGAGGGGAAGATCGTGAACCTGTACGTTCGGTTCGTGAACGCGATGCATTGAAATCGGTCGGCAATTCTCTCACTTATTTTGAAGATATTTATCGTAAGGGAGATGTTAAACGTTTGCTGTATGTCTTGAGCGAGAGCGTGGCTGCACGCATGCGTGACGCCGGACTCGGTAAGGCAGATACCGTACACTTATGGGTGCGCGACAATGCAATGCAGACTTATTCGTGGCAAATCAAAGTTCGGCCGACCGCGCTGTGCGGAGAGATCGCTGAGGCAGCGTATTCGCTCTTTTGTAAACGCTATGTTGCGAGACGAGGTATTCGCGGGTTAGGTGTCACTGCTTCTGGATTTGATCGTGGAGAAGAACAGCTGACTTTTGAAATTTTGAATTCTTCCTATGAAAAGAAAGCGCGCGTTGAAGAGGCGGTCGCCCGTATTCGCGAAAAGCACGGATATTCGAAGCTGCAGCGAGGTATCATGTATGAAGATAAACATGCGCTGGAAATGGATGTGCGCGGGGAGCGCTTGTCAAAGGAAGAGCGCATCGCGACGCAAAATCAGCCTAAACCTAAGATGACGGAGATAAAAGATGACCAATGAGAGATATAAAATGCGCGATTTTGCGCGAGTACATGGTTTCAAGATCGAAAAACATAGTTGCTTCGGTAGCTATGCTGGATATCGCGTACACATTCGTTATCGGCCGCTGGGAAATCCGTCATGTCTGTTGACTGTCGTAACGAACACGAAGGGGAAAGATAAAGAACTCGAAAAATATTTGGAGCGTCATAAAAAAGAGCTGAAATTGTCAGCATATGGTGTCGTCGGGATTGGATTGATGGTCAGCCCTCAGTTATATACGAATGTTTTCAGGCAACTGGAAGAGATCTTGGATAAGATCGTCGGTTATTTGAGGAAAAATAATTTCCCGGATGGAGAAGTTTGTCCGTATTGCGGCAAAGGATTGGAGGCGGATCGGACAGAGATGTTGGAATCCGGCATTCCGTTTGCTGCTCATGAGGTATGTTTTGTGCGCGCGCTTGCAGCGGCTCGGCAGAAAGAAGCGGCGGAACAAGGTAGGAAGGATCATCTTCTGAGAGGGATATTGGGTGCACTGTTAGCAGGAGTGGTTGCGGCAGCCGTGTTTGCAGTGTTGTTCCTGTGGTGGGAATTCGGCGCGCTCGCCGCGTTGGTCGGTGCGCTGTCGGGCGGTTGGCTGTATGGAAAGTTTGGCGGTAAAAACACGCTTTTTCGCGTTGTCTTTGTTTTTTTCAGTACGCTCATTTTGCAGCTTGCTGTTTATGGCATTTGTCTGTATTTGCAGGCCCCGCCGGCTGAGTCAATCGGTGAAGTGTTGGCTGGAATAGGGGGGCGCCTGCGCGAAGAAGTAGGGTTCCGCGTATTATTTATTTTGAACATTGTGTTCATAGTCGTCCTAGATATGGCTGGAACAATTTTCAATTTTATTTCGTATCGGCGCGAAAGGGCGCGCATCTTTTTGCTCGTTCGCCGTGCCGAGCCTTCGGAGGGCTGTTGATGTTGATCGATTTTCATACACATGTGTTTCCGGATAAACTTGCGCAAGAGGCTGTTCGATCTTTGGCTGAGCGCGCGCATATCGTCCCGCATACGGATGGCACGTTGTCCGATACCCAAAGGATTATGAGGGAGGATGGCGTCGATCGCTTTGTTTGCCTGAATATTGCCGTCTCTCCTCGAACGGAAGCGCATGTCAATGATTTTGCGATTTCCCTTTTGTCGGTTCCGGGAATAATCCCCTTCGGGTCAGTTCATCCTGATTCGCCGAATGCTTTGGATGAGCTGGACCGCCTTCATAAGGCGGGAATCCGCGGGGTTAAATTTCATAATGAATATCAAGATTTTTATGTGGATGACAGGCGTGCGTTTCCGATCTATGAGCGCTGTGTTGAATACGGCATGATCCTGCTTTTTCATGGCGGCGCAGATTGGGGATTTCAGCCGCCCGTGAAGACACCTCCGCATCGTATGCGCGCCGTTGCGGATGCTTTCCCACAGGCCAAGATTGTTGTGGCGCATCTCGGCGGGCAGGATATGGCGGAAGAGTCGATCCGATGCCTTGCCGATTCCTCCGTCTATATCGATACCAGTTTTGCGGCGTGTTCGGTTCCGATCGAAACGGCCGAGCGAGTGATACGCGCTTTTGGCGTGGATCGCGTTTTATTTGGGACAGATTGTCCTTGGGATACGCCGGCTGAAACGGTACGCTATTTGCGGTCTGCTCATTTTTCGGAGAGTGAGTTGGAGCAGATCTTTTCGTTAAATGCTCTCAATTTATTGGGAGAGGTGTGATTTCATAGGCCGCTTTTGCAGCGCTTGCTGCGGTATTGATGCCGCCGGCAGCGTGCGGGCGGCTTTTTTGTTAAAAAAATATTTATACAATGAAACATTTTTAACGTAAAGGGTACAGATAAATTAGGAGGGGAACATGATGGAAGACGGTGCAATCGTTGCTTTGTATTTTGCCAGAAATGAAGATGCTATACGAGAAACGGATCAAAAATATGGCAAATTATGCTATCGCCTTGCTGATAATATTTTGCATAATCGTTTCGATAATGAAGAATGTCTCAATGATACATATCTTGCTGTTTGGAACCAGATACCTCCGACGCGGCCGAGGAGTCTATGTGCTTTTCTTTGCAGGATCGTACGCAATTTATCGCTGAAACGATATCGGAGGAACAGTGCAAAACGTCGAAATCCGCTCATGGAAGCGTCTCTTTCTGAATTAGAGGGTGTTCTTGCCGATTTAGCTCCGGATGCACTGCAATTGTTGGAGGCAAAAGAACTTGCTGCGGCGATCGATCGCTTTTTACATAATCTTACTTATGAAAAGAGATATATCTTTTTGAGGCGCTACTATTTTTTTGATCCGATCGAAGTGATTGCCGGACGATGTTCGTGCGGGGGCGGAAGGATCCGTTTGATCCTGTTTCGATTGCGCAAATCTTTATCAAAATTTTTAAGGGAGGAGATTGCATGAAGGTACAAATTGCAGAGTCACTGACGTGGATCGGGGAAGATCTGATCGAAGAGGCTTCGGCGGAAAGTTTAAACATCCATCGCGAAAAAAGGCGTGCATGGCGCGTGATTGCGATCGCTGCGGCGATCATGCTCGGAATGGGATTATGGGTCAGCACGGCTTTTCGTTCATGTGGCGGTCCTGTCTCGCCGGAGGATGAAACATATAGAGCCGAGGAGATATTATCAGACATGCGTGTAGAAATGAGTGAACGGTAGACCGACGGCAAAATATTTTATTATTAGAAAACGCTGGAAAATAGAGGAGGGAAAGAGAATGTTTCGAGAAAGGGTATTGGCTGCCATTGCATTGTCAGGGGCGATTGTGGCGGCATCAGCGATCGTTTTGGAAACGCTTCCGGACGGAACAGTGCTCGTGTTTGGCCTGGGTGATGGCGGGATCGTGCGGGAAGCGTATCCTTATTTTAGTTTAGTGCCATATGGATTCGGAAATTTCGGGCCTTTTTTGGCGGCAATTTTGACTTGTGCAGCCCTGACGGTATCTGTTTTGTCGGTATTTTGGTATCATAAATGGATCGCAGCGATGTGGGTTCATTTTTCCGGTGGGGCTTTCATTTGTTCATTGATGCCGATTTGGTTTGGGGTCATGCATTTGACGGCGGTCGGTGTTGCGATTGCTCTTGCTTTAGCGGCTGAGTTTGTTTTGGCGCTTTCTGGATGGAGGATATTTGCTCGAAAAATAGAATTTGACAAAATATTTCATTGAATGCAGTTTCTGATAAAAAGCGGCTCATAGAGGGCCGCTTTTCGCATGGCTTTCTGGCGAGAAAAATTTCCGCAAGCTATCAATAAAGCGGTAATTTTTCGATTGACTTGCGGACAAAATTTCTATATAATAGGGCAGAACATTTGTTTGTATCGGAGCATATGTCCGGGTATGGAAAATTTTGAATTGGTATCGCCGTATAAACCGACGGGCGATCAGCCGCAGGCGATCGAAAAGCTCACAGAAGGAGTTTTGGACGGCATTCGTACACAGGTATTGAAAGGTGTGACGGGAAGCGGTAAGACATTTACGATGGCGAATGTTATTCGCAATGTCGGCCGTGCAACGCTCGTTATTGCGCACAATAAGACACTTGCGGCTCAGCTCTGTAATGAGTTTCGCGAGTTTTTTCCGCATGATCGAGTCGAATATTTTGTCTCTTATTACGATTATTATCAGCCGGAGAGCTATATCCCGAGTACAGATACTTATATTGAAAAAGATATGTCCGTCAATGATGAGATCGATAAGCTGCGCAATTCAGCCACAGCTTCTCTCGGCGAACGAGGAGATGTCATTGTTGTTGCCTCTGTATCCTGTATTTACGGCCTCGGTGCGCCGGAAGAGTATTTCGATTTGGCCATTTCTCTTCGGCCCGGGGATATTTTGTCGCGCGATGAATTGTTGCGCCGACTGATCGAATTGCAGTATGAACGTAAAGATATCGACTTTACGCGTTCTTCCTTTCGCGTGCGCGGAGATATTGTAGAGATTTTCCCTGCGGGCAATTCAGAAATAGCCATCCGCGTTGAGTTTTTTGGGGACGAGGTCGATCGATTGTGCGAGGAAGAAGTGGTAACGGGTAAGATTACGGCCGAGCTCAAACATATCTGTATTTTCCCGGCCAGTCATTATGCCGTTGGCAGCCAAAAGATGCAGGTGGCTCTCGCGGCGATCGAACGTGACCTCGATGATGAGGTGAAAGCGTTTCGTGATGATGGAAAGTTGTTGGAGGCGCAGCGTCTTGAACAGCGGACTCGCTATGATTTAGAAATGATGCGCGAGGTCGGGTATTGCAGCGGTGTGGAAAATTACAGCCGATATTTTGACGGGCGCCGGCCGGGAGAGCCTCCTTTTACTTTGCTGGATTATTTTCCGAAAGATTTTCTTGTCTTTATTGATGAGAGTCATATGACGATTCCGCAGATCCGCGCGATGTATCATGGAGATCTGTCTCGCAAGAAAAATTTAGTCGGGTACGGATTTCGAATGCGTTCCGCATATGATAACCGGCCGTTGACCTTTGAAGAGTTTGATGCACGTGTACCTCAGATGATTTGTGTTTCGGCAACGCCTGCCGAATATGAACTGCATGAAGCGGGCCAGGTAATCGAACAAATCATTCGCCCGACCGGATTGCTCGATCCTGAAATTGAAGTGCGTCCTGTGAAGGGGCAGATCGATGATTTGCTCGCGGAGATTAAAAAGGAGACAGCGGCGGGGGGGCGTATACTGATCACGACCCTTACAAAGCGCATGGCAGAAAATTTGACCGATTATCTTAAAGAAAACGGCATTAAAGTACGATATATGCACAGCGATATCGATACGCTCGAACGGATCGATATCGTTAACGGTCTGCGTAGCGGCGACTTTGATGTTTTGTGCGGCATCAATCTTTTGCGTGAAGGATTGGATATGCCGGAGGTCCGGTTGGTGGCGATCTTGGATGCGGACAAGGAAGGCTTTTTGCGGAGTGAAACTTCGCTTATCCAGACTATTGGACGGGCGGCCCGAAATGCTGAAGGGAGAGTTATCATGTATGCGGATACGATCACGGGCAGTATGCGGCGCGCCATTGATGAAACGGAGCGCCGCCGTAAGGCGCAGATGGCTTACAATGCGGAGCACGGGATCGTTCCGAAAACGATCGTCAAAGAAGTAAAGAGCACGATCGGGATTACTCAAAAACAGCGGATGCAAAATGCGGATAAAATTCGGAAAGAGGATATCCCGGATGAGATAGAAAAGCTCAAAGCATTGATGAAGGTCGCATCGAATCAGTTGGATTTTGAGAAAGCGATCGAAATTCGCGATACGATCAATCAGTTGAAGCGAAGATTGATGAAGCGGTGATCCTATGGATTATACACACAAGTTTGATGGCAGAGCTGCGGATTATGCTGCGGCGCGCCCATCCTACGCGGAAGGACTTTTCGATTGCCTTTTTGAGCGGTACGGGTTGGCTGCGGGTATTCCTGTGGCGGATGTCGGCGCCGGGACAGGTTTATTCACCGAGCAGCTTTTAAAGCGTGGCTGTATTGTTTATGCCGTCGAACCGAATGAAGATATGCGCCATGAGGCAGAAAGCCGCCTTTCTATGTATGGCGGATTTATTTCTGTTGCGGGCGATGCTGCTCGTACGGGTTTGGCGGATCATTCGGTCCATATGGTCACGGCGGCGCAAGCTTTTCATTGGTTTGACGGTGAGGCGTTTCGCCGTGAGTGTGGCCGCATTTTGGTGCGGGATGGTAAAGCGGTCATTGTATATAATCGCAATGAGTGCTCGCCTTTGCAGGATGAGATGGTTGCTGTTGCCAAACGGTTTTGTCAGGATTTTGTCGGAGGAAGCGGTGGGGTAAAAGAAAACGATGTACGTATAGCTGACTTTTTCTGCGGAAGCTATGAAACTTTGCGCTTTATAAACGATAGGGAGGAAAGCGAGCAAATATTTGTGAGGCGCGCGCTCTCGGCATCTTATGCCCCCACAGAATCTGTCATCCAAAAAAAATATGTCGATGCCGTGCGTGATGTGTTTTGGCGTTATTGTAAGGCAGGTAAAGTGCTTGTGCGGCGCACGACTTGGGCATACATCGGGAAAATCGATTGAGGGAATTTTTTGACCGGGTTAATATTATGAAAGATGAAATTTTTGTAAAGGGTGCGAAAGAAAATAATCTTAAAAACATCGATGTGCATATTCCCCGCGATACGCTTACTGTATTCACGGGGCTTTCCGGCAGCGGAAAATCGACGCTCGCCTTTGATACTATCTTTGCGGAAGGACAGAGACGGTATGTCGAGAGTCTCTCTTCGTATGCGCGTCAATTTTTAGGACAGATGGAAAAGCCGAATGTTGAGTCAATTGAAGGTTTATCTCCGGCGATTTCCATCGATCAAAAGACGACTTCACATAATCCGCGCTCTACGGTAGGAACGGTCACGGAGATCTATGATTATATGCGCTTGCTGTTCGCGCGCGTCGGTGTGCCGCATTGTCCGAAGTGCGGGCGAGAAATCCGCCGTCAAACGGTGGATGAGATCGCCGATAAAGTACTTGCAATGCCGGAAGGGAGCAAGCTTCTTATTAATGCGCCCGTTGTACGGGGCAGGAAGGGAGAATATACCAAAAATCTGGAATCCTATCGAAAGAGCGGTTACGGCCGTGTCAAAATCGACGGTATCGTGTACGATTTACAGGAAGATATCAAACTGGATAAAAATGTCAAACATAACATCAGCGTGGTCGTTGACCGCCTTGTGGTGAAAGACGGGATCCGGAAACGACTGGCAGATAGTTTGGAGACGGCTCTTCGCCTTGCGGACGGGCTGGTCGTCATTGACTGCGGCGGTACAGAGGATTTGTATTCGGTCAAGTACGCTTGTCCCGATTGCGGCATCAGTTTAGAGGAAGTTGAACCTCGCCTGTTTTCTTTTAATACGCCGTATGGCGCTTGTCTCGATTGCGGAGGTTTGGGCTTCAAACAAGTGGTGGACGAGGCGCTTATTTGTCCGGATAAAAATAAAACGCTGCGCGAAGGAGCGATCTCGATCGGCGGATGGTTTCTTGAAAGTAAGCACACGAATCAGATGTATATCGAGGCTGTCGCCAAGTATTACGGCATCGATATGGATACGCCTGTCAAAGATCTTCCGAAAGAACAATACGATGTTCTCATGTACGGATCGAATGGAGACAAGATCCCCATGCGTTACGATGCTTATAACTTCCATGGGACGTACCAAATCGCGTGGGAGGGGTTTGTCAATTCCCTTTCGCGCCGCTATCAAAATACGGAGAGCGACGGTGTTAAGGCGGAGATCGAAAAGTATATTACAGAGCTTCCGTGTCCAACGTGCGGGGGAAAGAGGTTAAAAAAAGAAGCTCTCTGCGTTACGGTCGGCGGTAAAAATATTGCCGAATTGTGCGATATGTCTATTCGAGATCTCGACGCGTTTTTTGAAGGTTTGCAGCTGTCTGTCGTCGAGCATCGTATTGCCGATGTCATCCTGAAAGAGATCCGTGCGCGCCTTAATTTTTTAAAGGATGTCGGCCTTGCATATTTAAATCTTGCGCGCAGTGCAGGAACTCTTTCCGGCGGTGAGTCACAGCGAATTCGTCTCGCGACGCAGATCGGCAGCGGGCTTACGGGCGTCCTGTATATTTTGGATGAACCGAGTATCGGCCTCCATCAAAGGGATAATGAAAAGCTGTTAAAAACACTTTTGAATTTGCGCGATCTTGGCAATACGCTCATAGTGGTTGAACACGATGAGGATACGATGCGTGCAGCGGATTATATTGTGGATATTGGACCTCGCGCCGGCGTGCATGGGGGCGAAGTCGTTGCATGCGGAAGCGTACAGGATATTATGAATTCACCTCGTTCTATTACGGGCGATTATCTTGCTGGTCGGCGCAAGATCGAAGTGCCGCCCGTGCGGCAGACGTCGGACGGACGATTTTTGGAAGTGGACGGTTGCCGCCAAAATAATCTGCAAGGTATCGATGTCCGTATTCCTGTCGGGCTGATTACGGCGGTCACGGGCGTGTCCGGTTCCGGGAAAAGTTCTCTCGTGAATGAAATTATTTATCCGCTGCTCGCCAATGAACTCAATGGCGCACATTTGCCGCTGGGAAAATGCGGCGGTTGCAGGGGGCTCGAATATTTTGATAAAGTTATCGCGATCGATCAGTCGCCGATCGGCAGGACGCCGCGCAGTAATCCGGCAACATATACCGGCGTATTTACAATGATCCGCGAACTATTTGCGGCGACGCCGGATGCCCGTGAACGCGGGTATAAAGCTGGAAGATTTTCCTTCAATGTATCCGGGGGGCGTTGTGAGCATTGTTATGGCGACGGGATCATCAAAATAGAAATGCACTTTTTGCCGGACATTTTTGTTCCGTGTGAAGTTTGCGGGGGTAAACGTTATAACCGTGAGACTTTAGAGGTGCGTTATAAAGGGAAAAATATAGCCGAAGTTTTGGATATGACGATTGAAGAAGCGTGCGAATTTTTCTCTTCTGTGCCGAGCGTATACAATAAACTCAAAACGATCGTCGATGTTGGCCTTGGGTATATCAAACTTGGTCAGTCAGCGACGACGCTTTCCGGCGGTGAGGCGCAGCGTGTTAAATTGGCTACGGAGCTTTCAAAACGTTCGACGGGCAAAACTTGTTATATCTTGGATGAACCGACGACAGGACTGCACAGTTATGATGTGGATAAATTGATCAAAATTTTGCAGCGGCTCCGCAGTGCTGGAAATACAGTCATTGTAATAGAACACAATCTTGACGTCATTAAAATTGCAGATTGGATCGTGGATCTTGGCCCGGAGGGCGGCGATGGAGGAGGGACGGTCGTTGTGAGCGGTACGCCGGAAACAGTTGCTGCGTGTGGAAAGAGTTACACGGGACAATTTTTGAAAAAAGTATTATAAAATAGAAAGCAGGCTTTTCTATCGAACAAAGCCTGTTTTCTATTTTTTCAGAATACTATGTCTGACATAACTTTGGGTTAAACATTAAAATATATTTTCAAATGTAATTTTGTATGTCATCGGGATCTGTCGGCAGATTGACTGCAAAACTTCTAAACGGGAAAGGGCGTCTGGATATGTGCGGGTTTCAATGCAGCTGACAGTTTCTCCTAACCAGTAGTCTATTTGCGAAATATCATTGTGCGGGATGACGGCGTGTAAGTTTCGCTTGTCTGCTTCCCACAGAGTGCGGACGGCCTCGGCGTCTTCGCGCGAAGCGATTTCTTCCCGTACTTTGTCTTCTAATGCATTCAAAGCAATATCAAACGTTTCAAAGGTATTGCTTATATAAAAGTGTTCAAAGAGAGCGGCCGCTAAAAGAAGAGCAAGGCTGATGAAAATGGAGAGGAAAGTTTTTACCATGCACTTTCCTCCGGCAGTTGGACTCGAAAAGAGCGATAGTGTTCGCCGCGGCACTGCATATAGATCTTTCCGGTTCCGTCGACCGTCAGTACAAAGACATTGCGCACGCTTCGCACTTTTTGATCGCGCAAGATCTGTTCAAAATATGGTCTTCCCGTCTTTGTCAAGGAAAGATTCTGTTCATTATACTTTCCGTCATCCACAATGACAACGGGAAGAGAAACTTTATTTTCTTTCTTAGAGTCTTCGCGCGGCATGGCTGCAAATTGTCCGCTCGATTCATAGAGTGCATAGGCAACATCATCTAAAGAGAAAAAGCCGGCGGAGCGCATAGATTCGATCAGGTCGGATAAATCGAGATGATTCTTTTTTAACTGCGAGATATCGATCCCGTTTTTATTGATAACGACGGAGGGCTTTCCGCCGACGATCGCTTTAAATGGTTTGCATTTTAGGTCGAGGAAGAGCAATAACTGGTGAAGGAAAAAGATGGTTACGATCGATGTGATGCCGTATAAGAGCGGAATAGAAATATCCGCCATTGGGATGCAGGCAAGCTCTGCGATCAACAGTGTGATGACGAATTCGAACGGCTGCATTTCTCCGATCTGTCGCTTGCCCATCAACCGCATTACAGCGAGCAGTGCAATGAAAATGATCGTCGTTCTTAAAAAGATGAGGCCCATACAGTCAGTATGCGCTCGGGCTGTAAAAGTATGCTCGATTGATCTGTTTTGCGGTATGCTTGGCGCATGATGTGCGATTTGTAAAAGTAAGTTTATTTTTTGTGATTCAGTTGCTTGCCAAATGTAAAAATTAGGAGTATAATAAAATCCTAAAAATGCAGAGTAGCTGAGGCGCGTTAAGTGTTGCGAAACGGGACGTTGTTCGCAAACGAAAGGGTGATTCCTGCGGTGCCGAAGCGCGTCCGTTGCAAGGATAGCCGCCGAATCTTCGGTGCACTGTTTTTCACGGACCTCTCCAAATTCGGGAGGTTTTTTTCTATGTTTTCAAAAGTATTTCGTTCTTTTTCGGTAAGCAAGCAAGTTGCCTATTTGGCGATTTTTATTGCTCTCAGTGTGGCGGCAAATTCTGTGCTCGGGATCGAATTATCGACGTCTAATAAAATCACCTTTACGTATACCGTTTGCTTTTTTGCCGGTTATATATTGGGCCCTGTACCTGCATTTTTGGTCGGTTTGATCGGGGATGCAATCGGTTTTTTGATCAGCCCGGTCGACGTGTATTGGCTGTATGGCTTGACGTTGGGGTTGTTTGGTTTTCTCGTGGGCTGGATCATGAATTGTATTCGCCGAGAAGATAAGGGATGGCTGTTCGGAAAAGCGATTTTGGCTTTTGTGGTTGGATTTATTGTTATTACTTGCTTTTTAAATACATTGGTCCAATATTCGTATGCTTATATTTTTCTTTGGGGCGGTGTCGCGCAAAAGACTTTTTGGGTTTATTTGGCGGGTCGGTTGTCTATACAATCGGTCGTTTATGCGGTGAACGTTGCCGTATGCTTGATTGCGTTGCCGTTTTGTGCAAAATTCAAACAAAAACTTTGATCAGCGACGGATCAATACGCGGATCCAACGCGGCTGAGCCAGCCCGATGACGGCGAGCAACAGGCCCTGTGCGATGAGCAGGATCACGCCGCATAGAATGATTGCGGCGAGTGACGGCAATATTGCGGTGAGAACGTTGCGTAACAGACAACCGAAAAGGATTGCAGGAGGGATACTGATAGCAGACAGAAGAGTGTGCTTGCAGAAGCGCACTTTTTCTTTGCTCTTTTTTGCGATCAGGCGTAAATCAAGCAATGTTGTAATGATTTGGCTGGCTGTCATACCGATCATCAGCGCATAAATGCCGACTATCTGTGGTAGGAACCATACGCATAGCAGTGTCGCAGCCGCCCCGATAAAGAAATAGGCGCACGTTTGCTTTTCATAGCCGAGGGAATTGAGGATACTGTTGGAGATCATGCCGAGGCTCATGGGAACAAGCATGAAGCAGCAGTTGCGAATGATCTCTCCCCCGTGTTCGCTGGAAAAAAGAAGAATGCCGATATCTTCCCCTAAGGCAAATAAGGGTGGGATTAAGAGGCAGGCGATGAGTGAGGCAACTTTCAGTGCCTTTTCAATATTTTCACGTAACTTTTGATGATCTCCGCGAAAGAAATTTTCGGCAAGTTCGGGAACCATGACCAACGCAAGTGAACCGATCAGTGTGGAAGGGATGGATAAAATGGGCATACTCATTCCCATCGCGATGCCGATCTCGCTCATGGCTTGTTCCGATGTGAATCCGGCCGCGATCAGCCGTGCGGGCAGAAGCAGGGAGATTGCGGAATTAATGAGTGAATTGGATGTCCGCATCCCGGTAATGGGCAGGGCAGAAGACAGGAGAGGGCGGAATTGATCGCGAGGATCCCGCAGCTTGCCGCCTTTGATAAAGAAATAAGCGGTAGAGAGGGTAAAAGAAACGAGATAGGAAAATACAACGGCCAAAGCGACGCGCTTGGCGCCGTCGAAGAGGTCGGTCATATGGGTCACGAGTAATACACCGGCTCCGATCATACACAGTTCTTCGATCAGGTCGATGACGCAGTACGGCACAAATCGTTTGTTTCCCCATAGTTCGCCGCGCAGCACGGAGTAGACGGAATTAAAGGTAAGGCTTGGCAGGAGGATCAAGAGGACGGTCATGCATCGAGGATCGGAAAAGAGGAAATCGAATGCATTATGACCAAAAAACAAGATGCAAAAAACTGGGACGGAAAAACAGAGCGCGGCAATGAGTGCCGCCGTCACGACAGAGTGTTGTGCACGGTCATTTTTTTGAGCTCGATATTTGGTGATCAGCCGCGAAACGGTCAAGGGGATCCCGGAGGCCGCTGCTGTCGCAAGCACAGCAAAGACCGATAGGGCAACTTGATAGATGCCCATACCTTCCGCTCCTAAGGTGCGGGACAGAATGATTCGATAGAGGAAGCCGAAAAATTTTTCGGCGACTGAAAATGCCGTTACGTAGGCGGCTGTCTGATATAAATTGCTCTTACTCAAAGTACCCTCGCATGGCGGCTATGTTCGCTCATTGACTCTAATTATTTATATCATTGTTGCGGTATAGATATGAATTGTTTACCGAAGCATATGTTGCATACTTTCGCATACAATGATAAAAAGGAGGGTGCCGAAATGTTTTCATTACAAGAATGCAGATCTGGCCCGTTTGGATGGTACGTTATATGTAATGGTGATTCCTTTCCGTCCGTTTGTGCGGCCCATGGCGTTTCGTATGCTTCCCTCATAGCAGTCAATCATCTTAAGGCATTTCCTCCGCCCGGCACAATGATTTATTTGCCGCAACGCGAAAAGGTCTATGCTGTTTGCCCGGGCGATACTGTGGAGAGCATCTGTATTCGTTTTAATTTGAATCGTGAAGAATTTGTACGCAGGAATGGCGATCTGTTGTATCCGACGCAGCGCGTCAGTATTTGTACGGAGGATGTGTACGCTTTGTAGCAAAGGCGGCCGCTGAAATCATATATTGAAACAAGGAGAGCGCACGGATTCATCCGTTTACGTTTATCCGCAATTTTACCATCCGGAGGTCAAGTATGTCCTTTTATTCGAATTTCCAGACAGATAAGTGTCCTGGGCCCATCTGCGGAAATCCGCTCAACGGGCTGAATGAAAAAGTTTGTTTGCAAGCGCAAAGGGTATTCGATGCGTGTATCCGCCAGGGGCAGCGCAGCGGTGTGGTACTAAATATTGTCGACCCGGTTCCGGCAAATCCTACATATCCGCTAACTTTTATCAGCGCGCGCAGTACGACATCAACAGGAATCGTGACAGCGTTTCAGGTCGATCGCTTGCCGGATCGCGCCAATTGCGCGCGCGTACAGGCATCAGTCGATATTCCTGTCGAGGTCATTTACACGGATGCGAACGGCGTGGAGGGTAAGGCCTGTGCAACGGTTTCGATTAATGAAGATGTGATTTTGTTTGTCCCTCAGCCTTCCATTATGCCGTATGAGGTGCAGTGCGTCGTGAGTGCTGTCGCCCCTGAAGGGACATTCAATACACAAGATAACACATTTACGGTCGATCTCTGTTTTACGGTCATTTTGAAGATCGTTATCAACGTCGATCTGCTCGTGCCCTCTTACGGATATTGCGTCATTCCGCCCGCGCAGGAATATACGCAAGAAGTGTGTGCGGGATTTTTCGAATTGCCTCTGTATCCGCAGGGAAATACAGGCTGCGGCGGGAATGGCTGCAACAAATAAGAATTCAGCGTCAAGGGAAAGCCGGTATGCCGCCGTGCGTATCGGCTTTTTATTTTTTTGAGGGGGATAAAAATGCCGAAGGAAGAAAAAGGGGAAGAAGTAAGTTGTATTGTGTGCGGAGGGAGATCGGATCGGACCGGACTGTGTGAGCGCTGCCAAGAAAGCTTGCAGCTTTGTGAAGCGGAAAATTATGTGAAGCGAAAAATGATGATAAAAAATACGCATACAGAAGAGCAAACGCTTTCCAATGCGGGAGATTTATGATACAATCATAGTTCAGAAAATGTTTTAAAGGAACAGGACATGAATGTATTTGCGGTAAGCGACCTGCATTTGCCGGGTGGCAAAAATAAGCCGATGGATATTTTCGGAGGCAATTGGAGCGGGCATTTAGATAAGATTCGTAGAGATTGGGAAAGGCGCGTCAGCGAAGATGATATCGTATTGATCGCCGGAGATATCAGTTGGGCCATGACCCTTGAAGAAGCTCTGCCGGATCTTGCGGCACTCAGTGAGTTGCCGGGCCGCAAGGTATTTATCCGAGGCAATCATGATTATTGGTGGTCCGGGATCACGGCTCTGCGGAATAGCGCGCCGGATGAGAAATATATTTTCTTGCAGAATGACTGTGTGCGGTTGGACGGGCTTGTTATTTGCGGTTCGCGCGGGTGGACTTGCCCAGGCAGTGTGGATTTTGCAGATACGGATGAAAAGATCTATCGGCGCGAAGCTGAGCGTTTTCGGCTCGCTTTTGCCTGCGTTAAAAAAGTTCGGCAGGCAGGGGACAAGCTGTTGTGCATGTCTCATTTTCCTCCGTTTAATATGAGGCGGGAAGATTCTCTCTTTACACAATTATTTGAAGAGAATTCTGTCGATTGTGTCGTTTATGGGCATCTGCATCAAAACGCGGGGGCATATCCGCTTGTCTGTGAGCGTGCAGGAATCCGGTATTATTTGACTTCCTGTGATTTGCTGGGATTTCAGTTGGCTCACATCGATTATTGATAGATTTAAAAAAAGTTCTCCGTACGCTTTACAACAGGCGTTTGCTGTGGTACAATAAAGAAAACAGAAACGACTTTAACGTTGCGGTACGGAGATGCCGAAAAGTCGGTAACGAAAGACAGACACACAGGCGATTAGTCTGCGGTTAGTTTCGCGAACCAATTTTTTCCCGTACGCAAGTGCGGGTTTTTTTATGCCGGAGGAAAGAACGGTATGTCTGAGCGAATATTAATGGACGAAGCGGCGATCGCGCGAATGTTGACGCGCCTTGCGCATGAATTGGTGGAGCACAATAAGGGGACAGAAAAGTTATGTGTAATCGGGATCCGCAGGCGCGGCGAATTTGTCGCGCACAGGATCGTTGCTCTTGTCAAAAAATTATATGGCGTAGAACTTCCCTGTGCCGGGATCGATATCGGGATGTATCGAGATGATCTGGTGAGCGGTTTTTTTGTCCCCGATGCGAGTGTAAATGAGTTGGGCTTTTCTGTGGACGGCAAGCGCGTCGTGCTCTGTGACGATGTTCTGCATACGGGGCGCAGCGTTCGTGCCGCGATCGAGGCGATTTTTGATCTTGGTAGACCTGCTTGTATTGAATTGCTCGTAATCTGTGATCGTGGAGGGCACGAGTTGCCCGTAAGTCCTGATTTTGTAGGGAAAAATATCCCGACGGCACGGCGCGAATGGTTGGATTTAAATTTGCGCGAAATCGAAGGAAAGGATTCGCTCGGTATTCGTTCCGAAAATAAAATAGGCTGAAACGTTTTGGAGGAAACATTTTCTATGTTGGGAAAAGATTTGCTCGGGCTATATCATACCTCTGCCGAGGATATCGTTTCGATTCTTGACACGGCGGTCGGAATGAAAAAACTGCTGACGCAGAATTTGAAAAAATTGCCGCATTTGCAGGGGCGTACTGTTACCACTCTCTTTTATGAAAACAGTACGCGGACGCGCTGTTCTTTTGAGCTTGCCGCTAAATATCTCGGGGCCGGTACGGTCAACATCTCTGCATCATCCAGTTCTGTACAAAAAGGAGAGACGCTGATCGATACAGGCTATACGCTGGATGCGATGAAGAATGATGTCATTGTCATGCGTCATCCGATGGGAGGTGCGCCGCACATATTGGCAAGGCATGTTCGGGCATCCGTCGTCAATGGCGGAGATGGTATGAACGAGCATCCGACGCAGGCACTGCTTGATTTTTATACAATGCGCGAAAAGTTTGGAGAATTTAAGGGGTTGAAAGTAGCGATTTTGGGTGATATTAAACATTCTCGCGTGGCCAAGAGCAATTTGTTTGGATTAACAAAATTAGGGGCGGAGGTTTCGATGTATGCTCCGGCAACATTGATGCCGCAGGGGATCGAGCGGCTCGGGGCGAAGATCGCCTCATCTCGGGAGGAAGCTTTGGCGGGAGCGAATGTCGTCATGGGGCTGCGCATTCAATTGGAGCGTATGCATGGCGGATTGTTCCCTTCCCTTTCGGAATATAATCAATATTATGGTGTAAATGATGAGCATCTTCGCCTTGCGGATCCGGATTGCATTGTTATGCATCCGGGGCCGGTCAATCGAGGCGTCGAATTTACATCCGACGTCATCGATGCGCCCAACAGCAAGATCACGGAACAGGTGTTGAATGGTGTTGCTGTTCGCATGGCGTTATTGTTCCTTCTCGTAAAAAACAGACAGGAGAGTGAAAAGCATGCATAAACTTTTGATCAAGGGAGGCAAAGCCGTCTTCGATGACGGGGTGCGCGAATGTGATATCTTGATTGAAGGGAATACGATCGTGAAAATCGGCCAAGACCTTGTGGATGCGGAGGCGGACATGCTCGATGCGCGCGGGCTGCATGTATTCCCGGGATTGATCGATATGCACGTGCATTTGCGTGAACCGGGGTTTGAGTATAAGGAGGATATCGCCAGCGGGAGTGCGGCAGCGGTGCGCGGAGGCTTTACGCAGGTATGTTGTATGCCCAATACACAGCCTGTCTGCGATAATGCTGCAATTGTTGGCTATATTGTGGCGCGCGCTAAAGAAGTCGGGCTCTGCAAGGTGCGTCCGATCGGTGCGATTACGAGAGGAGAGCAGGGAGAGAATCTCGCTGAGATGGGTAAAATGAAGGCAGCTGGGGCTGTCGCCGTGAGCGATGACGGGCGGCCGGTTTCCGATGCGCGCATGATGCGTCTGGCAATCGAATATGCGTCCGATTTTGGCTTGCTCTGTCTTTCCCATTGTGAGGATCGATCGCTGGTCGATGGCGGCGTCGTCAATGAGGGATTGAACAGTACTTTAGCCGGTTTGAAGGGAATCCCTCGGGCGGCAGAAGAAATTATGTTGGCGCGGGAGATCATTTTAGCGGAAACATTGGGTAAGCGTGTGCATATTTGCCATGTCTCGACAAAGGGCGGTGTACAGCTCTTGCGCGATGCAAAAGCGCGCGGTGTGCAAGTGACGGCGGAGACTTGTCCACATTATTTTACATTGACGGATGACGTGATTGTAACATATGACGCAAATACAAAAGTCAATCCACCGATTCGTGAAGCGGAGGACGTGGAGGCGATCAAGGAGGGCTTGCATGACGGTACCCTCGATTGTATTGTGACGGATCATGCGCCGCATCACCGAGATGAAAAGAGTGGGGAATATAATTTGGCGGCATTCGGGATCAGCGGAATTGAAACTTCCTTTTCACTTTCTTATACGGCCTTGGTGCGCGGAGGAATTTTGACTCTCAGTCAGTTGGCTCAGCGTATGAGCGGGGCTCCCGCCCGGATCCTCGGGCTTGAGGGGGGAACTTTGCAAGAGGGGGAAGTGGCGGATATTATGCTTGCGGATCTCAATGAAAAATATGTCATCGATCCGAAGGATTTTGTTTCAAAAGGTAAAAATACTCCGTTTGAAGGAATGGAAGTATACGGGCGCGTAAAGTATACGATTGTAGATGGGACGGTCAAATTTCCAAGATAAATTTTAAATATGTAAAGTATTATGTCTGACAAAAGGAGGCTGAAATGACGTATAAACAGCAATTTATCCGCTTTTTAGCGGAGTGTGGGGTTTTAAAGTTTGGTACATTTCAATTGAAGAGCGGGAGAATCGCTCCCTATTTTCTGAATGCGGGCGAATACAAAACTGGGGCGCAGATCAAGCGTCTGGGTGAGTTTTATGCGGCATGTATCGAGGAAAATGGTTTGGAGGTACAGACTCTGTTTGGCCCTGCATATAAGGGGGTTCCTCTCGCAATTTCAGCGGCTGTCGCCATGTACGAAAAGTATGGCCGTGACGTCGCCTTTTGCTTTGATCGCAAAGAGGTCAAAGATCATGGCGAGGGAGGGATGTTTGTCGGTAAACAGCCGGAAGATGGGGAGAAGATTGTAATTATTGAGGATGTTATGACGAGCGGAAAAGCTCTGAAGGAGGTCTTGCCGAAGTTGCGCGGGGCGGCTGATGTAAATATTACCGGCATGGTCATTACGGTCGATCGCATGGAAAAGGCGTTGGGTAGTGAAAAGTCAGCTGTGCAGCAGGCTTGGGACGAGGAAGGTGTACGCGTTTGCTCGATTGTTACGATCCGGGATATAATCGAGGCCCTTGAACAGGATATCATTGCGGGTAGAGAGCATGTGCCCGCAATCCGCGCTTATTTGCAGCAGTATGGCGCTAATTATGGAGGTTGAAAGCATGGTCATCGATCGTCTGATAGAAAGAATTGAGCAAATGAAGAATCCGACTGCCGTGGGGCTGGATACCTCGTTTGATTATTTGCCGGATGAACTGCACGCGGGTGTTTCCGATCTTCGCGGTGCGGCAAAAGCTATCGTTGCGTTCAATAAAGCGATCGTGGATCAGATCGCAGATATTGTGCCTTGCGTTAAGGTGCAGATCGCTTATTATGAAATGTACGGATTGGATGGGCTGCAGGCTTTTGCTGAAACGGTTCGTTATGCAAAAGAGAAAGGGCTGATTGTAATTACGGATGCGAAGCGCAATGACATTGGTGCAACGGCCGAATGTTATGCTAAAACATTTTTGGGGGAGACTGCCGTTGGAGAGGCAAAATTTTGTGCGTTCGATTCTGATTTTTTAACGGTCAACGCTTATCTCGGATCAGACGGGATCAAGCCTTTTCTTGGCTGGATGGAGAAGCGGGATAAAGGTATCTTTGTTTTAGTCAAGACATCTAACCCTTCCGGGGCGGAATTGCAGGATCAGAAGTTGGAAAACGGCAAAACAGTCTATGAATACATGGGTTCACTTGTAGAGCAATGGGGTCGGGCGAGTGTTGGAACTTATGGTTATTCTGCTGTCGGAGCCGTGGTAGGCGCAACGCATCCCGTACAGGCTGAAATTTTGCGCCGTGAAATGCCGCATACCTTTTTCCTGATTCCCGGATACGGTGCGCAGGGAGGCACGGCAGATGATTTAAAAGTGTGTTTTGACAAGAATGGCAGGGGCGGTATTGTCAATTCTTCACGTGGGATTTTGTGTGCGTATCGCAAGGATGATTATGCTGGTCTGCGTTTTGATGAAGCTGCCCGCAGAGCGTGCCTTGCTATGAAAAATGATTTAAATCGTGCTATAAATGGTTGATTTCATAGTACTGTGTTACACATAAACACTTATTAGGGAGGAATGAAAGTGAAGGAGTTGCAGGCAAAAGTTGATTCGAATGAGCAGATTGCCCCCGGTATTTTTGAGATGACGCTACGGCTTACGGAAGGTATCGATTTCCGTTGCGGACAGTTTTTGAACCTCTCAGTCGGGGACGGCTCCCGCCTTCTTCGTCGGCCCTTTGCAATTATATTTTATGATCCATCGGCTTGCGTGGTCGGCGTTTGTTATCAGGTTAAAGGTAAGGGTACAAAATTGCTTTCTGCAAAAAAAACGGGTGATGTATTAACTTGTGTTCTGCCGCTCGGAAACGGTTTTATGATTCGACCCGAACAAAAACGGGTTGCGCTTATCGGCGGCGGCGTCGGAGTATTTCCGCTCGTTTCTGTACTCAATGAATACAGCGAAAGCGATAAGCATTTCCGTTCGTATATGGGATTTCGCAGCAAGGAATACGTAAATGCTTTTAGCATGTTCAATAAGCGATCGGATGTGACGCGGATCGCGACAGATGATGGCAGCTTTGGGAGTCATGGGACTGCGGTGGCGGAGTTCTTTAAGGATTATAAAAATGCAAGGCCGGATGTTATTCTCGCCTGTGGGCCGGCTCCTATGTTGCGTGCGCTCAAATCCGGATTGCAGGAGCGCGGGATCGACGTGCCTTGTTATATTTCGCTGGAGGAACGGATGGGGTGCGGCATCGGCGCCTGTCTCGTCTGTGTTTGTAAAAGAGCTGGTACGGAAGAGAATGTGCGCGTCTGTAAAGACGGCCCTGTCTTTAATATCAAAGAGGTGGAACTCTAATGGCGAATTTAAAGGTCGATTTGTGTGGAGTGGAATTTAAGAACCCTGTCATTGCAGCCAGCGGAACTTTTGGATTCGGGAAAGAGTTCAACGAGATTTATGATATTTCCTGCTTGGGCGGAATCAGTACAAAAGGATTGACGTTGGAACCGCGGCTTGGCAATCCGACACCTCGTATTGCAGAAGGTGACAGCGTTATTTTGAACTCTGTCGGTTTGCAAAACCCCGGGGTGGAGGCCTTTTTGCGGGAGGATCTTGCATTCTTGCGCGAAAAAGAGATCGCGATCATCGCAAACGTTGCAGGGCGAACGCTCGATGATTATGCGGGAATTTGTGCTCGTTTGGATGGGCTCGTCGATATGATCGAGCTGAACATTTCTTGCCCGAATGTCAAATGTGGCGGAATGGCGTTTGGGATCCGTCCGGACAGCGTGCTGGAAGTCACAAGAGTTTCAAAAGAGGCGCTTCTACATACCCCCTTGTTGGTAAAGCTATCTCCCAACGTGGAAAATATAGCTGAAAATGCGCGAGCGGCGGAAAAAGGCGGCGCGGATGCCGTCTCTTTAATCAATACTCTGACCGGTATGGTTATCGATATAGAGCGGCGCAAGCCGTTGCTCGCGAATGTGACTGGCGGTGTTTCCGGGGCAGGCATTCGTCCGATCGCCGTTCGGATGGTTTGGGAAGTGTGTAAAGCGGTCCATATTCCCGTTATTGGCATGGGCGGGATCACTTGTGCGGAAGATGCACTTCAATTTATGATGGCGGGCGCCGCTGCGGTGCAAGTCGGTACGGCGAATTTTACAGATACACTCGCTATGCCGAAGATCATTGACGGATTGAATCGGTGGTTGGATGCGCATGGCATTGCAGACATAAACGAAGTTTGCGGCACGCTTCAAGCGTAGTGAATTAATCAAGAATTGCGTAATGGCGGGAAGGATCGGCTTCCCGCCATTATAGAGTTTTGAATCGATAGCCGTTTTTTTGAAAATAGTCGATGATTTGAGGCAGAGCTTTGATCGTTTCCCGATAGCCGACGCCATCGTGCAGCAGCAGGATAACGGGTTCCTTGTCTTTGCTCGTTGAAATCGAGTTTTGAAAAAGTTCTTGGGCCGTAAAATTCCCTTCTGCGTCCCCGGCTGCTGCATTCCAGTCGTAATATCGATATCCGGCTGCAGTCACGGCATCGCGTAGGTTGGGGCATAGGAAGGATCCGCCCGGGAAGCGATAGATCTTTCGATGATAGCGGGGTAAGACTGAGACGATTGCTTGCCTGCAGTGTTCAATATCGTCCAGCAGTGCGGAGGGACTTTGATAAATTTCTTCATAACGGTGTGAATAAGAGTGGATGCCGATCGAGTGCCCGTTTTGAGCGATACGTTTGATGATTTTTTCTCTTCCTTTGATTTGTCTGCCGATCACAAAAAATGTTGCGCACACTTTTTTCTCGCTCAGAATATCAAGTACTTTCGGGGTCGTCGAATCTGTGGGGCCGTCGTCAAAGGTCAGGTAAATGACGTGAGGAGGCGTGGCTGAAGCGGCCGAACATGTCTGTATCGGGCATAGGGGGTAGAACAGCATCCAAACGGATAAAACGATGGCAAAGAGCTTCATATATGTAGTTTGTGCTGTTTATTACAAATATTCGAAAGGTTTTTGAAAAATTTTTCCAAAAAAATTTTGGTCTAAACGATTGACAAATGTTTTTTTTAGTGATAAGATAAAAAAAACCGATGAGGTAAAGTAGTAACCTGCGTGTACGAACGCACAGAGAGTTTCCGGCGGTGGGATGGAAGCAGTTCGGCGCAGCGCGAATGGATTACCGAGGGCGGGTGCGAAAGGTAACGAGTAGTGCTCGACGTGGCTTTCACGTTACAGGAAGAGGATATGTTAGTATCCGTAATGAGGCAGCTCCTTTATTTTTTGGAGGCGCTGTGAACTTGGGTGGCAACACGATCGATTCGTCCCAAAACGAGTCGGTCGTATTTTTTTGTCAAAAATTTTAATTTAGGAGGAAACAACAATGGCAAACAAACCGGTACCGTACAAGATCTATCTTTCAGAAGATGAGATTCCCAAACAGTGGTATAATTTAAACGCTGTCATGAAGCATAAACACGAGCCTTTCTTAAACCCGGCAACGCTGCAGCCCTGTAAACCTGAAGAATTAAACGCAGTGTTTTGTGAAGAGTGCGTAGAACAAGAGTTGAATGATACGGATATGTACATCGATATTCCGGAGGATATCCGCAGCTTCTATAAGATGTATCGTCCGTCTCCTTTGGTGCGCGCCTACGTGTTGGAAAAGGCTCTCGGAACGCCGGCTCATATTTATTATAAATTTGAAGGCAACAATACATCCGGCTCGCATAAACTCAATTCTGCGGTTGCACAGGCTTATTATGCAAAGAAGCAGGGGCTGCAGTCGGTCACGACCGAAACAGGTGCCGGGCAGTGGGGCACGGCGCTTTCGATGGCGTGCGCTTTTTACGGATTGGATCTTTCCGTTTATATGGTCAAAGTTTCCAGCGAGCAGAAGCCGTATCGCAAAGAGGTTATGCGTACATATGGAGCGAATGTCATTCCATCGCCCTCCGATACGACGGAGGCCGGTCGCAAGATTTTGAAGGAGTTCCCTGGGACGGGCGGATCGCTCGGCTGTGCTATCAGTGAAGCGGTTGAAAAGGCGGTTTCGACGCCCGGTTGCCGCTATGTCCTTGGAAGCGTTCTCGATCATGTTGTACTTCATCAGTCAGTCATTGGACTTGAGAGTAAGGCCGCGATGGAAAAATACGGTGTCCGGCCGGATATCATCATTGGCTGTGTCGGCGGCGGTTCTAACTTCGGCGGGTTGATTGCTCCGTTTATGGGTGATAAGATCCAGGGCAAAAATGATATCGAATTTATCGGGGTCGAACCGGCGAGCTGTCCTTCTCTGACGCGCGGTAAATTCGTGTATGATTTCTGCGACAGTGCTAAAATTACACCGCTCGCCAAAATGTATACGCTGGGCTGCGGATTCATGCCCTCGGCGAGCCATGCTGGCGGCTTGCGTTATCACGGCATGAGTCCGATTGTTTCCGAGCTCTATCATGATGGGCTTATGAGGGCCGTTGCCGTAGAGCAGACAAAAGTCTTTGAGGCAGCAGAACAGTTTGCTCGGACGGAGGGTATTTTGCCCGCGCCGGAGTCCAGCCATGCGATCCGTGTCGCAATCGATGAGGCGCTTAAATGTAAGGAGACCGGAGAGGCGAAAACCATTTTGTTTGGCTTGACGGGCACGGGATATTTTGATATGGCCGCTTATAAACAATACAATGACGGGACTATGACGGATACGATTCCGACAGATGAAGATCTTGCGAAAGGCTTTGCGTCTATTCCGGATATCCCGCAGAATAAATAAGCGGATAAAATTCGGTAAAATCATTTACAAAGAAGTTTTTTAGTGGTATAATAGAGGGAGAATGATAAATTCTCCCTCTATATCTTGTGTGGGAAGGTAAATTGTACGTCGGTGAATTGGTGATATCCCGGTATTAAAACGACGTTTGGTTTGATTTTGAATGATTGCTCCGGATTGGGGCGCAGATCATAGAAATTCTCTCAAGGAGTCAGGTGCGAAATGATACAATCAAGCATATTCGGGAAGACGGCAGACGGCAGAAACGTTATGGCGTTTCGGATCAGGGACGGCATTAACGAGGCCGTGATCCTGAGTATGGGAGGGATCATCCAGTCTTTGCGCGTTGCGGATAAACGAGGTTATCCCGTAGACGTGGTTCTCGGGTATAATGACGTGGCAAGTTACGAGCGCCATCCGGAATATATCGGCGGCATCATAGGTCGCTGCGCAAATCGTATCGAAAACGGCCGCATGTGTATTGACGGTATCGATTATGACCTTTATAAAAATGATCACGGTCATCATTTGCACGGCGGACAGGTCGGTTTTGATAAAAAACTTTGGAATTATGTCTTTGAAGGCAGGGACGGAAATACATTGGCCCTGAGTATGGCCAGCCCGGAAGGAGAAGAAAATTATCCGGGAAATTTAAGTGTACAGGTTCGATATTCTTTGATCGACGGAGAACTCCGAATTGAATATGCCGCGATGTCGGATCGGAAGACGGTCATCAATATGACAAATCACGCCTGCATTAACTTAAATGGGGAGGCGGAGGGCGATGTGCTCGATCATACATTGACGATCAATGCGGATAAGATTACGCCGACAGACGATGCGCTGATTCCGCATGGTTCTTTCCGCAACGTGACAGGTACTCCTTTTGATTTCCGAGTGCCGCATAAAATCGGAGAGAGGATCGGTGATACATCGGATGCGGATATTGTTCGGCAGCAAGGATATGATGTCAATTATTTGTTAAACAAGCGGCCGAATGAGTTTGTGAAGGCGGCTGAAGTATCGAGCGAACAGACTGGGATCACGATGGAGGTCCTTACGAATAAACCGGCGTTACAATTGTATACATGTAATACCATGAATAGCGACGGTAAGTCCGGGCATTATGGTGCATATGCCGGTTTATGTTTAGAGACGCAGTTTATTCCCAATGCGGTGAATTGTCCGTCCTATGCTATGCACGGCGATCCGGTCTATGATAAAAATAAGATTTACCACTTTGCTACGACGTACAAGTTTTCACATAAGTAATGGAATGCGTTGTATGTCAGACAAAGTACTTTATAAATGAGCAGAATTTTTGCAGAACGGTGCCTTTCGCGCCGTTTTTGCAGTTTTATATTCATATAGGAGTCATCTATCAATGAAGATTTTAATTGCTTCGGATATTCACGGTTCTCGTATCTATGCGCATCGTGTCGTTGAATTGATGGAGGAAGAGGACGCTTCTCAGCTCATATTGCTTGGCGATATTTATAATCATGGTCCACGCAATCCATTGCCGGACGGGTATGATCCAATGGGAGTCGCTAAAATCCTCAATGAGCGGGTCGGTGTTTTGACGGTGATCAAGGGTAACTGTGACAGCGACGTTGACACGATGATCTCAAACTTCGAATTTGTTTCAGAAGGTGTGCTGTTGATCAACGGTAAAAAGATATTTTTACAGCACGGAGATCGTTTTCATATTGATATGCTGCCGAAAAATTGCGGGGATGCTTTCTTTTATGGTCATTATCATACAGGGTTTATCGAACGGAAGGGGCATGTGCTTGTCGCAAACTGCGGATCGGTGTCGTTGCCCAAAAATGGTACCCCGCGCAGTTATTTGCTGTTAGATGGAACACATGTGATCCTGAAGGATTTGGATAAAAAAATTCTGGCAGAAGCAGATATTTAAATTCTTTGTGCAAGAAGTGAAGGGATTGGCACTTGTTTTTGGGTGCGATTCTCGGTTTTTAATCAATTTGAGAGGTAAATATTCATGAACAAGATTCGAATCGGAATTGTTGGCTATGGCAATTTGGGCCGCGGCGTGCAATATGCGGCCGAACAAAATGAGGATTTAGAGGTTGTTGCCGTTTTTACGCGCAGAGACCCTGCAACGGTAGAGCCCATATTGCCGGTGAAAGTGGAGCGGATGGATGCATTGAGCGATTATGTCGGCAAGATCGATGTCATGATCTTGTGCGGCGGGAGCGCAACAGATTTGCCTCGTCAGTCGGTAGAGGTAGTGCGCTTGTTCAATACAGTGGATAGTTTTGATACGCATGCGCACATTCCGGAATATTATGATAGATTGAATGCGGCGGCGAAAGAGGCGGGGCATGTCGGCGCGATGAGTATCGGATGGGATCCGGGTCTCTTTTCTCTTGCCAGGATTTATTTTGATTCCGCTCTTGCAGAAGGTTCAACATATACTTTTTGGGGGAAGGGCGTCAGTCAAGGACATAGCGATGCCATTCGGCGCGTACATGGGGTCAAGGATGCGCGTCAATATACCGTTCCAGTAGAAGAAGCTCTCCGCCGTGTTCGAGCGGGAGAGGAGCCGGAATTGACCACCCGTGAAAAGCATACGCGCGAGTGCTATGTCGTAGCGGAAGAGGGTGCGGACCTTGCACGCATCGAACATGATATTAAGACGATGCCGGATTATTTTGCCGATTATGATACGACGGTGCATTTTATTTCCGAAGAGGAGCTTTTGCGCGATCATGCAGGGATCCCTCATGGCGGATTTGTCTTGCGTTCCGGAAAATCTGCTGCGGGAAACCGTTTTTTAATGGAATTTTCTTTGAAGTTAGACAGCAATCCGGAATTTACCTCAAGCGTTTTAGTGGCATATGCGCGAGCAGTCAGTCGCTTGGCAAACGAGGGAAAGGCAGGGGCTTTCACTGCATTTGATATTGCGCCGAAGTATTTAAGTCCCCTTTCGGAAGAGGAACAGCGCCGCCAACTGCTTTGATCCGAAGAGTCATTTTGATTAAGAAGGGCTGGCCTTGCGGAACAGCTCTTCTTTTTTGCGTGAAATCTTGGGAACTTTGACGAAAGGATTGCAACAGAGATGGAAATGTGATAAAATAAATAATGACAATTCATTTTTGGAATAATCCCTAAGGCGGAGGAAATCATGTTCAGTCCCGAGATTGAGAAAATTGATCGTAAAGCATTGCGCGAAATGCAATTAGAGCGCTTAAAAGATACGGTGCATTATGCTTATGAAAATGTTCCGATGTATCGTCGCCGGTTTGATGAGATCGGTTTGCGGCCGGAACATATCCGTACATTGAAAGATATTGAATTGATCCCTTATACGACAAAAGATGACTTGCGCGAAAATTATCCGTTTGGAATGTTTGCTGTACCGATGAAAAAAATCGTCCGTTTGCACGCATCTTCCGGGACGACGGGTAAACCTGTTGTCGGGGGGTATACACGCAGAGATTTGGATAATTGGTCTACCTGTATTGCGCGTATTTTAACGATGGCCGGAGCGACGGATGAAGATATTTTTCATGTCGCATTCGGGTATGGGTTGTTTACCGGCGGATTTGGCTTGCACTATGGTGTAGAAAAATTGGGGGCAACAGTCGTTCCTGTTTCTTCCGGCAATACGGAAAGACAGTTAATGTTGATGAAAGATTTCGGGGCAACGGCTTTGATCGCAACGCCGAGTTACGCAATGTATCTTGCGGAGACGGCAAAGAAACAGGGGATTTTATCTGATTTAAAGATTCGCCTTGTCTGCATGGGGGCTGAAGCGTCTACCGCTGAGATGCATGAAGCATTGCAGAAACTTTTTGGCGCGCTTCCGACAGAAAATTATGGTTTGACCGAGGTCGGCGGCCCTGGCGTATCTGGCGAATGCCGCGAGAAGGCGGGGATGCATATCAATGAGGATATGTTCTACCCTGAGATCATCGATATGGATCATAATCGAGTACAGGGAGAAGGCGAGCTCGGTGAGATGGTCATTACGACGCTCACAAAAGAAGGAATGCCGGTTCTTCGCTATCGGACAAAAGATATTACTTCCATTACATATGAGCCGTGTCGCTGCGGCCGCACCCTTGCGCGCATGTCGCGCGTAATTGGACGGACGGATGATATGCTGATTATCCGCGGGGTCAATGTGTTCCCGTCGCAAATTGAAAGTGTGCTGATGGGAATGGATGAGCTGGGAAAGATGTATGAGATCGTCGTAGATCGCGTCAATTATATGGATACGATCGAGGTACGCGTCGAGGTCGACGATGCCTCTCTTTTGACCGATTATTCAAAATTAGAGGCACTCGTCGCAAAGATCAAGCACAATTTGCGCGTTGTGTTGCAACTGGATGTCAAGGTCAAGCTCGTCGAGCCTTTTTCCATCCCTCGCACAGAAGGAAAAGTTAAGCGCGTGACAGATTTGCGCAAAAAGTAATCGAGCATCGATTCATTTTTGATGTTCGTAAACTATCTACAGAGGTTGAGGTTATTATGAAAAAATTGTTGTTGGGAGATTTTGCCGTCGCCAGAGGTGCTTGGGAAGCCGGAGTGCGGGTGGCGGCCGCTTATCCGGGGACTCCGTCCACAGAGATCACGGAGGAACTTGCGCGTTACGATGACGTATATAGCGAATGGTCTCCGAATGAAAAAGTTGCTATGGAAGTTGGTATCGGCGCATCTGTTCGCGGTGCCCGCACGATCGTTTCTATGAAGCATGTGGGTTTGAATGTTGCATGCGATCCGCTGTTTACAGCGTCCTATACCGGAGTCAATGGAGGCTTGGTTGTGGCAGTGGCGGATGATCCGTCTGTATTTAGTTCTCAAAATGAGCAGGATACGCGCGTGACGGCTGTCAGTGCGCAGGTTCCCGTATTGGAACCGTCGGACAGTATGGAGGCAAAAGAGTTTACTAAGCTTGCTTTTGATCTTTCCGAGCAATATGATACGCCTGTAATTTTGCGTTTGACGACGCGCGTCGCCCATTCGCAGAGCCTTGTTGAATTGGGAGAAAGACAGGAGCTTCCCCTCCGTGCGTATGAAAAGAATATAGCAAAATATGTTATGATGCCTGCTAATGCGCGCGTCAAGCATACGGTCGTGGAAGAACGCATGGCAAAGCTTTCTGTAGATGCGGATTCTTTATCGATCAATCGCATAGAAATGGGGGATAACAAACTCGGCATTATTTGTTCCGGCGGTGTATACGAGTATGTCAAAGAAGCTTTACCGGATGCGAGCGTGCTGAAGCTCGGAATGGTCTACCCGCTTCCTTATGAGTTGATCAAAAAATTTGCGTCGAGTGTCGATCGTTGTGTCGTCGCAGAAGAATTGGCTCCTCATATCGAGACGTTGATTAAGGCGCATGGTATCAATGTAGAAGGAAAAAATCTTTTCCCCCGGTGCGGAGAGTTTTCGGCGAATCTTATCCGCCGCTGTATTTTGGGTGAGGCGGATTCTGTTTCGGCGGCGCAGGTCCCGGCTCGTCCGCCGGTTCTCTGTGCGGGCTGTCCGCATCGCGGGGTGTTTTATGTGCTGTCTAAACTGAAATTAAATGTTTTAGGTGATATCGGTTGTTATACACTGGGAGCGGTGCCTCCGCTCGGATCAATGGACGCTGTCGTGTGCATGGGCGCAAGTATCGGCATGGCAATCGGCTTTGATAAGGCGGATCCGGAAGCGCACAAACATTCAGTCGCTGTCATTGGCGATTCAACATTCATTCACAGCGGGATAACTGGTTTGATCGACGCTGTATACAATAAGGCGCCGATAACGGTTATCATCTTAGATAACCGTACGACAGGGATGACGGGACATCAAAATCATCCGGCAACGGGCAAGACGATTAAAAATGAACCGACCTATGAATTGGATCTGGCTGAGGTTTGCCGCGCCGTCGGTGTTCCGAATGTACGTACTGTCGATCCGGGCGATCTTGGGGAGATGGAGCGCGCAGTGAAAGAGGAATTGGCAAAGGACGAGGTCTCTGTCATTATTGCAAAAAAACCCTGTGTACTGCTGACAAAAAAGCTGTACAATGGGTTCCGTGTCAATGGTCTATGTAAAAAGTGTAAGGCTTGCTTAAAGTTAGGGTGTCCGGCGATCGTCAATGGCAAGGATGGTATTACCATCGATGTTTCTCTTTGTACAGAATGTGGTCTGTGCAAAGGAGTATGTAAATTTGGAGCGATCGAAGGGGAGGTGCGCTAACGTGAAAAGTTTGGATATTTTAATCGTCGGTGTCGGTGGACAAGGCACGCTGCTTGCCAGCCGCGTTTTAGGTAAATACGCACTTGAGGGCGGATATGATGTCAAGCTGAGCGAGGTGCATGGCATGGCGCAGCGCGGCGGCAGCGTCATGACATACGTGCGCATTGGACAGAAAATCGCGTCTCCGATCATTGATGAAGGCGGGGCTGATCTGATTCTCGCTTTTGAAAAGTTAGAGGCCCTGCGTTATGCGCATTATTTGAAGCCGAATGGCGAAGTATTGTATTCGACACAAGAAATCATGCCGATGCCCGTAGTGACGGGCGCCGCAGAATATCCGAAGGGAATTGAAGCTCAATTAAAGGGTACCGGCATCGATGCTCTGAAGTTGGCGATCGAAGCAGGAAACGCAAAGTCGGCAAATTCAGTCATGTTGGGGGCACTCTGTAAAAAGTTGGGCTTTGACCGTGATCGGTTTGAAGAAGCGCTGCTGTCCAGTATACCGCAGAAGACGATCGAGATGAATCGTAAAGCATTTGCACTTGGCTATGATGCCGTATAAAAGAGATTTAGAATAAAGGGGAGAACGAATGTCTAAAGTAAAAGATTACATTTACCGTCCGGAAATTGAGTGCCTTTCGCGCTCTGAATTTGAAAATTTGCAGAGCGAACGTCTGCGTAAGACGGTCGAGTTGGTTTACAATCATTGTAAACCGTATCGTGCAAAAATGGATGCATGCAAACTGAAGCCGTCTGATATTCGGTCTGTTGCAGACTTGCAGAAGTTACCGTTTACGGTCAAACATGATTTGCGCGAAGCATATCCATTTGGTTTTTATTCAGCTCCGGCTCGCGATATTGTCGAGGTGCATGCTTCGTCCGGAACTACGGGCAAGCTGACGGTCGTCGGGTATACGCAGAACGATGTCGATGTTTGGGCAGAGGTCGCTGCGCGCTCTCTCGCTATGGCCGGGGTTACAAAGGATTCGCTCGTACATGTCGCATATGGTTATGGATTATTTACGGGCGGGTTGGGAGCGCATTACGGCGCGCAAAAAATCGGGGCAAGTACTGTTCCGGCAAGCGCCGGCAATACGATACGCCAATTGACGCTGCTGCGTGATTTTGGTGCAACACACCTTTGTTGCACACCGTCGTACGCCATTTTCCTCGGTACAGAGATCGAAAAAGCTGGCATGAATATTGAGGATTTTTCGCTGATCGGCGGCGCATTTGGGGCAGAACCGTGGACATATCAGATGCGTGACGAATTAGAACGTCTGCTGCATATCGATGCGCTGGATATTTATGGGCTTTCTGAGATTAGCGGCCCCGGTGTGGCGATGGAGTGCATGCAGAAACACGGAAGCCATGTGCAGGAAGATCATTTTATTCCGGAAATCATTGATCCGGTTACGCTGGAACCGCTGCCTTATGGAAGCGAGGGCGAACTTGTCTTTACAACGATCACTAAAACGGGGCAGCCGTTGATACGATATCGTACGCGCGATTTATGTACACTGACGGAAGGAAAGTGTGCGTGCGGGCGGACGACGGTGAAGATGAGCAAAGTCAAAGGCCGCTCAGACGATATGCTGATCATTCGCGGAGTGAATGTTTTCCCGTCGCAAATCGAGGCTGCGATCATGAATGTGGCAGGAGTTTCTCCGCATTATATGATTTATGTCGATCGTATCAATAACCTGGATGTGATCGAGATCGATATTGAATTGGCAGGTAATTTGACGCCGGACAAGGTTTCAGATATTGAGTCGATCAAAAAGAAGGTCGAAACAGAGATCAATTCTTATATTGGGCTGAGTGCAAGGATTAAGTTGTGCGAAAGCGGGTCCATTCAGCGAAGTGAAGGCAAAGCGGTACGTGTCATTGATCGCAGAGAATAAAAATATTCCTTGTGTATCGATATTTTGAGAAACTAAAAATTATAAGGAGGAAAATCGTATGTTGGTCAAGCAGCTTTCAGTATTTATGGAGAATCGGCCTGGCAGGTTGTATAAGCTTACGCATGCTTTGGGTAAAGAGGGCATTGACTTTGTAACTCTTTCCATTGCAGATACAAAAGATTTCGGCATTGTGCGCTTTATTGCGCGCGATAACGAGAAGGCTTACGAAATTTTGAAGCGTGAGGGCTTTACTGTAGGCATAACCGAGTTGATCGGGGTGGAGGTAGAAGATAAACCAAACTCCTTAGCTGAGGTTATTGCTCTGATAGAGGCCGCCAATATCAACATTGAATACTTGTATTCGTTCGTCTTGACAAATCATAATTCCGCAAAGATTTTAATGCGCGTAGAAGATACTGAGCGGGCATTGCAGTTATTGACTGAAAAGGGTATCAAACTTCTTTCGGAAAAGATACTCTAATGTTGAAATTTTGTGTGATTATAGGCAGATTATATCTGGCATAGTACTTCGCTTAAATCGGAAATCGGTGCTCATTATTTATTCTTATGAGAGCGAAAGACTGAAATTTCTCGGGAGGCTTTCCATGAACAATAGAGATACGTTGCGCATCAACGAGGCTGGACATTTAGAGATCGGTGGCGCAGATGCGGTCGAGTTAGCAAAAACATACGGGACGCCGCTGTATGTAATGGATGAAAAATATATCCGCGATATGTGTTCCATTTATCGGGATACGATTGAGCAGGAATATGAGGGAAACGGTATGGTTTTGTATGCATCCAAAGCGTTTTCCTGTATGGCCATTTATAAGATCGTGGCAGAAGAAAAGATTGGCATCGACGTTGTCTCCGGCGGCGAATTGTTTACGGCTATGAAGGCCGGATTTCCGGCTGATCGGATCTATTTGCATGGAAATAATAAGTTATTGTCCGAATTGGAGTATGCTTTGGATTGCGGCGTCGGGACGGTTGTAGTCGATGCGTACGCTGAAATCGATCAGTTGGATGCTCTGTGTGCTGCCCGAGGGAAGGTTCAGGATATATTGATCCGCGTCAACCCGGGCGTGGAGGCTCATACGCATCATTTTATTCAAACGGCGAAGACGGATAGCAAATTTGGCTTTTCCTTTGCGGACGGTACGGCCGAAAAGGTGACGGTATATGCGCTGACAAAAAAGAATTTGCATTTGCGCGGCTTTCATTGTCATATCGGATCGCAGATTTTTGAAAAGCAGTCTTTTACGGCGGCGGTCGATAAAATGTTGGTGTTTATGGCGCAGATGAAACAGGTACATGGATTTGAAGCGGATGTCTTGAATCTCGGTGGCGGCTACGGTATTTGGTATGCGGATGGAGACGCAAAAATTTCCAAAAGCGAGTATGCGGATTATCTGCGTGCGATCATTGCGGAACTGAAAATAAAAGCGGACGAATACGGCATTAAGCGCCCGTATCTATTGGTCGAACCTGGGCGATCGATCGTCGGCGAAGCTGGCGTTACGCTGTATACGGTCGGCAATATCAAAGAAATTCCGGGGGTACGCAAATATATTGCGATTGATGGCGGTATGTTTGAGAATCCGCGTTATGCGCTTTATCAAGCAAAATACACGCCGATTCTCGCCAATCGTGCACGTGAAGCGGCAACGGAGACGGTTTCAATTGCGGGAAAGTGTTGTGAAAGCGGTGATTTGATCTGCGTCGATGCGCAGTTGCCCCACGCACATAGCGGGGATATTTTAGCAATTTTGTCTACCGGGGCGTACAATTATTCAATGGCCAGCAACTATAATCGCAATTTGATCCCGCCTGTCGTGCTTGTGTGGAAGGGAAAGGCTGATTATATCGTTAAACCACAAACTTATGAGGATCTCGTGAGAAACGATGTGGTTCCTGAGCGCTTGCGTTAGATCGGCACGAATCGTTTTATAGCGAGTAACTTTTTTAATGGATGTCTTTATAAGTAATAGATATTATTGGCGGCCCGTTCAATAACCGGGCCGTTCATCTTTGTTTAATGCTATGTATAACAACTATAAGACCTGCGAGTGGGGCGTGGACTTGAGCGTTGGTTTGATGCTGGAACGACTTATTGAAAAAACGAACCTCTTCAAGCCAGCTTGCTAGTTATGCCGTGGACGACTGTAAGGGCATTTTTTAGGCAAACAGGAAATAGAAAAATCGGTTCAGGGGAAATTTTTTCTTCGGTGCCGTTGCATTCTTGCTTTGGGTATGGTATAATAGCAAAGTAATGAACGCGAGGAACAGATACGAATGAAAAAAGGTTTTGATAACGATCGGTATATCCAGCTGCAGAGCGAAAAAATCTTGGAACGCATCCGCAAATTTGATAATAAGTTGTATTTAGAATTTGGCGGGAAACTGTTCGATGATATGCACGCCTGTAGGGTTTTACCCGGATTTGAGAGCGATGCAAAATGCCGTATCCTTTTGACTTTGAAGGAGCAGTCAGAAATTATTTTTGTGATCAGTGGTGCAGATCTTGAACGCAATAAGATTCGCGCAGATTTCGGGATCCCGTATGGTACGGATGTACTGCGCTTGATCGATAAATTGCGCGGGCTTGGCCTAAACATGAATAGCGTCGTTGTGACACAGTATTTAGGACAGCCGGCGGCCGATAAATTTATCAATAAACTGAAAAACCATGGCTTGCGAACGTATATTCATCATAAAACAAAGGGATATCCGACAGAAGTTGATATCATCGTTTCAGATGAGGGATATGGAGCAAATCCTTATATCGAGACGACAAAACCGCTCGTTGTTGTGACGGCTCCGGGCCCCGGCAGCGGGAAATTGGCAACGTGCTTGTCTCAATTGTATCATGAATATAAGAGGGGTGTGCGGGCCGGATATGCGAAGTTTGAAACTTTTCCAATTTGGAACTTGCCATTGCGTCATCCTGTCAACGTCGCGTATGAAGCGGCAACGGCTGATTTGGGCGACATTAATATGATTGATCCTTATCATTTAGAGGCGTACGGCGAAACGACCGTAAATTATAATCGAGATATTGAATGCTTCCCGATCGTGCGTTCGATTTTGGCGAAAATAACGGGGGATGAAGGGATCTATCAATCGCCGACGGATATGGGAGTCAATATGGCCGGTTTTGGCATTTTTGATGACGAAACGGTCCGACAAGCTGCGCGGCAGGAGATCGTTCGGCGCTATTATAAGGCGGAGTGCGATTATAAGATGGGTAACTGCACCAAAGAAACGGTCGAGAGGATTCGCTTGTTGATGAATGAGAACAAGCTTTCCGTGAATGACCGTGCCGTTGTAAAACCGGCTTTGGAGAAAGCGGAAACAGCAGGTTGTGCAGCTGTTGCCTTGGAGTTAGAAGGCGGCGTCTTTGTAACGGGGAAATCAAATAAGTTGATGACAGCGTGTGCGAGTGCCGTACTGAATGCGATCAAAACGCTGTCAAGGATTGCAGACGATATGTTGCTGCTTTCACCTATCGTTTTATCGCCCATCATAGGATTAAAAAAGGATGTATTGCGAGAGGATAAGGTGAAGCTCAGTCTTGGGGATGTTTTGACGGCCCTTTCGATTTGTGCGGCAACGAATCCAATCGCGGAAAAAGCTATGAGTATGCTCGTACGTCTGCGCGACTGTGAAGCTCATTCTTCTTGTATTTTGCCGGAGGCTGATCAGTCCGTCATGAGGAAATTGGGGATCCGCCTGACCTGTGAGCCGGAATATGGCAGTAAAGATCTATACGGGTTTTAATAGAGATAGCAGTTATTCTAGTTTGATTTTTGCGATGAATGGACAATAAAAATATAGAAGAAGGCGAAATACGTTTCGCTGTGATGGAGGAGGTGTGCTTATGGTGATTGATGCTGTGACGATTGTCGTGGCGATTCTTTTGGCTGGTTTAGGTATGTTTGTTGGGTTTGGTAGAACGTTACGGTTTTTTACGGATGGTATCTTTGGGTTCATTATTTCAGTTGTCTTCTGCTTTGCTTTCGGAGGGTTGATTGCCTCGATCGGTCCGGTTGCGGAAGGGATTAGTTGGTTGAATAATTGGCTTGGCGGAGTTTGGAGCTTTTTTGCGACGATCCGCTTGGCAACGATTATTTATTACATCATTTTATTCTTGCTGGTACAATTACTGAGATCGTTGATCGTTTTCGGATTGGAAAAATTGTTTTCGATCGATGTGCTTGCGATGCGTATCGTCAATAGCATTTTAGGTGCGGCTTTGATGGTTGTTGCCGTATTGATCCTTCTGTTGCTTGTTTTTGCGATTTTTGCGCTGTTTGAGTCGAGTGGCTTTATTCAGGATATGCTTGTCAAATTGGACGGAACTTTTTTAAAGACATTGTATGTCAATAATCCAATCGACTTTACGCAGATCTTTGCGGCTAATTGAATGATAAAAAATGAAAGATACTTAGACATAGTAAAAGCATCATTGCGGTTCAGGCGGGGCAAAAGCCCCGCCTTTTTCATCTAAATTTTGAACAAATCATGTAATCGATCGATGGTGTGATCATGGAGAAAGTGTTTTTGTATTCGTTGTGATGGCGGAGTGCTCATTGAACGATTTCCTCTTGTGTCTCATACAATGGTAAAGAGACTTGCGGAGGAAAAACGAAGGTGGAATGGATCATGTCGCAGCAGCCTTGGATGCAGGCTCTGTTTGCGACTTGTTTTACGTACATGATGACGGCACTCGGAGCAGCGCTTGTCTTTGTGATCCGGCGATGCAATTCAGCAGTTATTGACGGAATGCAGGGTACGGCTGCCGGGCTCATGATCGCAGCGAGTTTTTTTTCTCTTTTGCTGCCCGCGAAAGAGAGCTTATCCGGGGATTCCGTTTCAGAAGCCCTCATTTTGACGGGAGGCTTCTGTGTTGGATGTGTTTTTATTTTATTGACAAATGTATGGCTGAATAAGAGCGAGAGGTTTGCAAAGGACGGCGTACGGAGCGGTGTTTTGACTTGCTTTGCAATGACTCTGCATAACATTCCGGAAGGATTTGCGGTCGGTGTAGCGTTTGGATCCGTCTTAGACGGAGAAGGCTTCATTTCAGCATGTATGCTCGCACTTGGTATCGGTATTCAGAATTTCCCGGAAGGGCTCTGTGTTGCAATTCCATTGCGCAGCATGGGTATGCGTGCAGGCAAAGCATTTTTCTTTGGACAATTATCGGGGATGGTAGAGATTGTGGCGGGGGTATTGGGCGCCCTTGCGGTACAAATGATACAGCTTCTGTTGCCGTGGGCGCTTTCCTTTTCTGCCGGTGCCATGATTATCGTCGCTTGTGGAGAGCTGATTCCATCCTGTGTACGGGAAGGAAAGGTGACGGCCTTATATGGTATCATGGGAGGTTTTGCACTCATGATGTTGTTGGATATTTTATTTGGTTAAAACGTATAATATGGCATTTACATGCCCATATTCTAAGATATGGACACGATTGAAAGAAGGGAAGAGGTACGCACTGAAGCGGTGGAAATGCAGAATGAAGGGCGGTCAGCAATCATTGTCGGTGCATCTTCCGGAATTGGATATGAAACAGCACTGCGGCTAATAGGGCGCGGTTTGAATGTATTTAATATTTCGCGCACTCCTTGCGCGCTGCGTCAAATCCATAATTATACAGCGGATGTTGCCGATGGTGATTCTTTGGAACGAGCAATTCGTGAGGCGGCTCTCAGTGCGGAAGGAATCTACGGATTGATCTATTGTGCCGGTTTTTCTATGGCAGCGCCGATCGAATACGCATCGGAAAAAGACTATCGTTACTTATTCGAAGTTAATTATTTTGGAGCGCTGCGGGCGATTCGAGCTATCGTTCCGTTTTTAAAAGAGAAGGGTGGGCGCATTATTTTAGTAAGCTCGATGGCCAGTATTTTCCCCATCGCGTTCGACTGTTTTTACAGCAGTTCGAAAGCGGCGGTCGATATGCTCGTAAAAGGAGCTTCCATCGAGTTGGAACCCTATCATATCCATGTAAGTTCGATACAGCCGGGGGGAACTTCAACAGCATTTACGTTTAAGCGAAAGATTTATTCGGACATTGAGTCTGGTGAGTATGCTCCCAAAGTCAAGCGAGCAGCAGAAGCGTTGGCGCGAATGGAACAGGGAGGTATGAGCGCAGGGGAGGTCGCGAAAGCAGTTGCGGAAGCGTTTTGTGAAAAAAATCCGCCGCTTTTGTTACAGTGCGGCGGTTGGAATAAGTTTTATGCGGTAGCGAAGCGTGTATTGCCTGAAAAGACAGCACATTATTTAAATCGGAAAGTTTATCGCCAATAATTATAATTTTGAACAGTATTATGTCTAACATAAATGATCAAAAATAAAGGAGCCCGACTTATGTCGGGCTCCTTGTATGCAAAGAAACTGTGCATCCTCCGTTGAAAATGTGCGCCGAAGCGTTAAAACCGCAGGTAACTCCTGCAAAGCTTCCTTATGGCACACGGACAAATCCGCTTAGTGCTGCTATATCCCTATCCTGACACGGTTCACGGCAGCCCGTTGCATAAGACCTTGCGATCGACATCCCTTACGGAGCGCAGACCTTCCACGCACATAGCCGAGAGAGGCGTTCGGTTCTGCTATAGCGGATTGCAGATACAGGGCACCGCTAACTCCCCACCTAGCACAGCTCTATTATTGTATACTATACATCGAAATTTTGCAACTGATTTTACTTAAAATCTAATGAAAAATGTGAAATATAACGGCGATATAGGAGGAATGGGGTAAGATATCTCTCAGAACAGTTGCTAAAATTCTGTTGTTGTATTATAATAAGAGGCAGTAATTTGTGCAAAAGGAGGCGTAATCATGCCACACATCTCGGTAAAAATGTTGGAAGGCAGAAGCGAAGAACAAAAAAAGCGCCTTGCAGCCGCATTGGTTCGCGCTTTAACGGAGGAATTGCATTGCTCGGATCATTATGTGACTTGCACGGTGGAGGATTACAGCGCAGTTGAATGGCAAACTGTTTTTCAGCGGGAAATCGCCGAAAAACCGGTTCATGTTGTTTATAAAAAGGCGGAGTACGATCCGAAAAGCTTGTTATAAATAGAGAGGAGTTAATTATGGCAGAGTGTACACATGATTGCGGCAGCTGCGGAGAAAATTGTTCGCAGCGAGACATGCGCAAGGCGCCGCATGAATTGAGCAAAATCAAGAAAGTGATCGGAATCGTCAGCGGTAAAGGCGGCGTCGGTAAATCGTTGACGACGGCAATGCTGGCTGTCCTCGCTCGCCGCAATGGCTTCAATACGGCGATTTTGGACGCGGATATCACGGGTCCGTCCATCCCGAAGATGTTTGGCATTGCAGAAAAGGCGACGGGTACAGAATTAGGCATTTTTCCGGTATCCAGCAAAAAGGGTATCGAAATTATGTCAATGAATCTTTTATTGGAAGAAGATACCGATCCTGTTATTTGGCGCGGACCGGTTATTGCGGGGGCTGTCTTACAATTTTGGACGGATGTCATTTGGAATGATGTGGATTATATGTTTGTCGATATGCCTCCCGGAACGGGAGATGTTCCGTTGAGCATATATCAGTCTATCCCCTTAGACGGAATCATCGTTGTGACGACTCCGCAGGATCTCGTTTCAATGATTGTCCTGAAAGCAGCACATATGGCACAAAAAATGAATGTTCCAATTTTGGGGATCGTTGAAAACATGAGTTATGTGAGGTGTCCTGATTGCGGCAGAAAAATTGAAGTTTTTGGCTCGAGCCGTGTGGATGAGCTGGCAAAGCAGGTCGGCTGTAAAAATATTGCGCAGATCCCTTTCGATTCTTCATTGACAAAATGTGCGGATAACGGCTTAATTGAATTGTTTGAAGGGGACTATTTGGACAGTTTATTCAACGCGAACGAACAAGCTTAACATGCTTGCGGGCTGCATAATTTCAGAAAAAGAAAGTCACCCGATAAGGTGACTTTCTGTGTGGTGCCGCTGGTCGGACTCGAACCGACACGGTATCGCTACCACTGGATTTTGAGTCCAGCGCGTCTGCCAATTTCACCACAGCGGCAAATTACATTAACGTTAATATTATACAATAAAATAGTTGTTTTGGCAAGTAAAAATAAATCGATTTGCAAATTTTTAGCTGAGCGTTACAAAAGATCGAATCAAAGTATTGGATTGCTTTTGAGCAGGATGGTCAATTAAGGAAGGTTTGTTAAGTAGTATGCGAGACATAGAATGTGCAAAAACAGAATTAAAAGGGCATTCCATCGTCTGTATTTGCGGAGAAAAGCGAATTTTTTCTGACGAGCGCGGAATTCGTCCTCTTTTAGCACTGATCGACGAAAGGCAAAATTTACGGGGCTATTCCGTTGCTGATAAAATTGTCGGTAAAGCAGCGGCTCTGTTATTTGCCTTGTTGCAACCGGCAGAAATTTTTGCGGATGTGTTGAGTATTGGCGGGGAAGAAGTTTTGTGCCGCTTTCATATTCCGTACTCGTACGGAGTAAAAGTCGATCATATTATCAATCGTGCGGGAACGGATATATGCCCGATGGAACAAACGGTCGAAAAAATTGACGACGCACAAGAGGCGTTGATGGCATTGCGGGAAAAGGTGAACCAATTGCGGGCAGATCCAATAAAAAAATAAAAAAGCAACGCCATGCTGCGCTGCTTGAGTGTGGTAAAGTTGTTTTAAAAGCTGCGAACGAGCCCGATGACTTTGCCGAGGATCGTTACTTCTTCAACAATAATGTCATCCATGGTCGGGTTTTCTGGATGTAATACATAATGATCTTCTTTTTTGAAAAAGCGTTTTACGGTCGCGTTATCATCCAATAGGGCGACGACGATATCACCGTTTTCTGCCGTTGGCTGGCGGCGTACGATAATTTTATCTCCGTTGAGGATGCCGGCGTCGATCATGCTTGTTCCCTTTACGTTCAGCATAAACAACTCGCTTCCCTGGAAACTGCCGGAGGGAAAGGAGTAATAGTCTTCATAATTTTCATAAGCAAAAATCGGTTGGCCTGCTGTAACTGTACCAATCAGCGGGATATTGATGGAAGAACTCTTTTTAAAGCTAACAGCTCTGTTCTTATTGGGAGAGCGCGAAAGAAGTCCTTCGTTTGTCAATTTTTCAAGATAATAATAGGCGGAGGCCGTTGATTTAATGTGCAGCTCAGCACAAATTTCGCGTACGGTCGGCGAATAGCCGTTTTCGGCATTGTATGTATTGATGTAATTGAGTACGGCTTGCATTTTATTGCGGCTGTTTTCAGACATTTTGAACCTCCTGCTGCTCTCTATTATTATAACAGACAACGTCTTAAAAAGCAAACAAATGTTTATAAAAATATTGATTATTTTGAATGAAAGTGCTATAATTTTCAGGGAGGTTTAATAAATTACGATGGAGACACAAAAGTGTGTTTTATACGACCGGGATTGCATCGGTTGTCTCGAGTGTGAGATGTGCGATTTAGATCCGAATAAGGTGTGTGATAATTGCGGCAAATGTTTGGACATACATGATTTTGCAACGATTAAAATTGACAAGATCATTTCTGATGTCAATGATGAAAAAGAGAGATGAAACCATTGGCGGTAAGCAGCACAAGGGCTAAAGGGAGTTATGATGCAACAGACGATAGAATTATTGGCGCCGGCCGGTGATCGTGAAGCATTTGAAACGGCGCTATATGCCGGTGCAGATGCTATTTACCTTGGCTTGCAAGATTTTTCTGCGCGCAAATCGGCAGTTAATTTTACATTGGATAACTTAGAGGACTCTGTTCGATTGGCGCATGTTTTCGGCGCAAAAGTCTATGTTGCACTCAACACTTTGATTAAAGAGAAAGAAGTCGACCTCTTTATGGAGGAGGCTTTACAGGCTTGGAATTCGGGTGCGGATGCTCTGATTGTGCAGGATCTATTCCTCGGGAAGCGCCTCAAAGAATGTTACCCGGAGATAGAACTACACTTATCTACGCAAGCCGGAATATGTAACGAAGATGGCGCGAAATTGGCGAAAGATTTTGGTTTTTCGCGCGTGATCCTCGCGAGGGAAACGCTGCTTGCCGATATTGAACGTATTTCAAAAGTCATTGAAACGGAGTGCTTCATTCAGGGAGCGCTATGCACTTGTTTTTCGGGACAATGCTATTTATCTTCTGTGATCGGGGGGAATAGCGGAAATAGGGGATTTTGTAAACAACCTTGTCGCAAAAGGTATACCATTGACCGGCCCAATTTCGAAAAGCCGGCCTATAGACTTTCTCTATCTGATTTATGCGTGAGTGAGAATATAAAAGTGCTAGCGCGGGCGGGCGTATCATCGTGCAAGATTGAAGGGCGAATGCGTTCCGCATCCTATGTGGGGGCTGCCGTGCGCTATTACCGCGATATACTAGACGGAGAAAACGCAATTCTGGCGCAAGACCTGTCAGCGCTGAAGCGGACGTATAATCGTGGGAATTATACACAAGGATACTTATTCGGACAGGACCAAAATTTGCTCGCCTCTGATATTCAAGGACATATCGGCGAGCCAATCGGAACAATCGGGCGGCGCGATCAAAGCGGGCGCTATGTGTTTGTGCATTCAACTTTTACCGTGCATGACCAGGATGGTTTTAAGATTATCCGGAAGGGAAAGGAAGAAATCGGCGGAGCGGTTTGGCGTGATTTCTATCCTAAGGCAAAGGGAGGATTTTACTTACCGAATTTTGAAAAGTATCGCGAGGGAGATGCGGTCTGCGTCACAGCGGACATGGGTTTAGCAGAGCATTTACACGCTTTGCGCCGTAAAATCACATTAAAGGTTTCGCTTCGTTTAAAGGCGGGAGAACCGTTATTCGTACAAGTACAGGGAGCCTTTGGTAATTACGAGGCGCAGACTGATTTTATTGCTGAGGTCTCGCGGACTCGCCCAATATCGGCACAGGATCTGATCGAATGTTTTGAGAAGGTCGATGGATTACCCTTTTCAATATGTTGTGAGCACATTGAGACGGACGGCGCGAGTTTTATTGTGCGTTCACAGCTCAATGCTTTTCGGCGAAAGGTTTGGTCTGATATCTTTAACAAGCTGGCAAATGTACATCCGCAGCTTATAAAGAGGGTATATCAAAAACCAGTCTTGCCAAGAAAAAGGACTGCGGAAGGGCAGATAGCGATAATTGACCGCGATTTCACCTCGAAGTGTTATCGGAATATAAAAATTGATTTTGCAATTTTGGATCCGGTCGATTGTAAAGATATGAAAAGTATTCGCGCTTTTTTAGAAAATGCGAAGTACTTTGCCAGACATAAATATGTTTATGTGCCGGCCTATTGTACGGGAGAGGATCTTGTCCTCTATCAAGAATTATTTCCTCTATTTGACGGCATTTACGCGGAGGGCAATTTCGCTTTTCATTTGTGTAAAGGTATGCCGTTGTTCGCCGGGACGGGAATGAATTTGTTTAATCGTGTGGATGTAGAGGGTGCCTTGAATGCCGGGGCTGTGAATGTCGCCGTTTCTAAAGAACTCTCATTGTTTGAAATCGATGAAATCGGCTTTCCTTCCGCTTTTGTATTTGCCGGCGGCAGGACGCGCGTGATGGATCTCGGCCATTGCCCGTTTGGAAAAACTTGTTCTTCTTGCAACCGACGTACACGGTATATTTTGAGAGATGAAGGGAAGCGCGCCTTTCCATTATTGCGCAACGAGCGTTCCGTCTGTCGATTTGCTTTATATAATTGTATGCCGATGCGGATCGACACTCCGCCCAGTAACAGGCTTTTTGATTTTAGTGCGTCGACGGATCAAGAAAAAGAGAGTATTTTATTGGGAAAGGCCGGGGTATTTACTGCAGGCGCTTCGAAAAAGGGAATCCGATAATTGGATGAAATCGGATCTTGTTGAATGAAATAACATGGAAGAGATTGTTTTAAAAAAATTGGAATTAAATAAAGTGCTCACCAGTGTTGCTGAGTACGCTTCTTTAGATGAGACAAAGCGGCAAATTGTTTCTTTGCGGCCGAGCGTCACTTTATCGGAGGCTGAAGCATTGCTGCAATTGTCGGCTGAAGCTGATGCTGCACTGTTTCGCTATGGGGTTGGTCATATTGAAGTTTTTCCTTTATTGGATGATGAGTTAGAGCGCGCGCGGAAAGGAGCGGCGCTTTCTTGCGGTGAACTTTTGGCTGTAGCAGCGCTCCTGCGTTCGGCGCGCGTTGCCTATCGTTCTATACAGGGCTTGCCAGAAGAGTATTCCGTTCATTTGCGGGAGATCGCATCGGGAATCTATTTTGATGAAGTGTTAGAACGCGATATTTTGGAAAAGATCATTGGTGAAGATGAGGTGAGTGATTATGCGAGTGATGCGCTGTTTGATATACGCCGTTCCATACGCTCTCTCAATGAACGGATCCGCGCTAAATTGAGCGAATATCTGAGTGGGGAAGGGGCTAAGTATCTGCAGGATGCGATCGTTACGATGCGGGATAACCGATATGTGCTACCTGTTCGTGCCGAGCATAAAACAAAGATCCGCGGTTTTGTGCACGACCGTTCCGCGAGCGGCGCTACTTTTTTTATCGAACCTGAACAGATTTTAGACATGAACAATGAGTTGCGGGAGTTGGCTGTTGCTGAAAAGGAGGAAATTGAGCGCATTCTTGCACAGCTTTCACACCGCGTCGGGACAATGGCGGAGTCCTTGCTTACTGATATTCAACGACTTTGTGAAATAGATGCTGCCTATGCAAAGGCAGAGTATAGTTATAAGAATAAATGTGTATGTCCTAAACTCAACGATGCGGGTATGCTTTGCATTGTCAAGGGGCGTCACCCGTTGCTTGATCCCAAGACGGCTATACCTGTTTCGCTTGCCTTTGGGAAAAAAGACCGGTTCCTTTTGATTTCGGGGCCCAATACAGGCGGCAAAACCGTTACTCTAAAAATGTGCGGTTTGTTTTGCATGATGGCTTGCTGCGGCCTCTTTTTGCCGGCGGGCGAAGGGACTGAGGTATCCGTATTTTCGTCGATTTTCTGCGATATCGGAGACGCTCAATCGATCGAAGAAAATTTATCGACCTTCTCTTCACATATCAGCAATATTATTGGGATTCTTGCGCATGCGGACGCAAAGAGTCTTGTATTGATTGATGAGCTTGGAGGCGGGACGGATCCGGATGAAGGGCAGGCCCTTGCAAAGGCGATTTTGTCTGAATTATTGCGGCGTGGCAGCCGCGGAATCGTTACAACTCATTATACCTCGTTGAAAGAATTTGCATATGCGGCAGATGGGATCGAAAATGCCAGTATGGAATTTGATATGAATACCTTACAGCCTCTGTATCGAATCGATCTCGGCGTGCCCGGCAGCAGCAATGCGATTGCGATCTCGAGGCGGCTCGGGTTGCCGGAATCCGTTTTAGACGATGCCGTTGCGAATCTTTCAGCGGATGGGCAAAGGTTTGAAAATATTTTGCGTACAGCTGAGCAAAGCCGCATTGAGGCGGATGAAGCAAAAAAACAGGCAGAACTGTTAAAGAAAGAGTGGGGTATAAAGCTCGCAGAAGTCAATACGGAGCGTGAAAAACTAAAACGCGAGCGCGAAAAGTTATTTGCAACGGCAAAGATGGAAAGTCGGCGGATTGTTCGCGAGCGAACGGAACAAGCCGATGAGCTTCTTTTACAAATTGAAGAGATTGCTAAAAAGAGTGCGCTGACGGAAGCAGATTTAATACGCGCCCGTACCTTAAAGAATCGATTGGCTGATAAGGCATATGATTCGGAAATGGAAGAGGAAGAGCGCCCGTCGGCAAAGCCGATTTCAGTTACCGCATTGCATGGCGGAGATCATGTTTTTGTCAAAGCGATCGGAGCAATCGGTGAAGTGCTATCTGTACACGAAAAGAAAAAGGAGGTGGAAGTTCTTGTCGGCAGTATGCGGCTGAATGTCAAGGAGAAAGACTTGCAAGCTGTAGAAGGGAATGCGCGCAAAAAGACCGAGCGCGTTCACGTTGTGCGACAGACAGAACCTGTTTTGGCTGTCAAGACGGAAATTAATTTATTGGGAATGACGGTTCCGGAGGCAATACAAGAAGTAGATTCCTTTATTGATAAAGCCGTGCTTGCCGGATTAGAGGAGGTTAAAATAATTCACGGTGTCGGTACGGGAAAATTGAAAGAAGGGATTCGGCGTCATTTGCGTGAGATGCCGAATGTACAGGAATTTCGATCCGGCGCATACGGAGAGGGGGAAGCGGGTGTTACGATCGTTAAACTTCGCTAATTGGTCAAAGTGTATATGGCGAAGGAACTGCCATATTGCTTTGGTATAAGTTTATTGTCCCATTCATACATTGACAGAGAATAATGTTGTGAATGGGAGGTGTATAGATTTGAGGCGTTTCTCAAAAATCACCGTATTTACAAATCTATGTTTGGCGGGGCTTTTGTTGGTTGTTGGGATTGTATGTTTTTATCCGCTCGGCATTTCAACGGTCAGTCAGCAATCTGAACATGTCTATTATGAAGGCGATCGTAAAAGTCGGTATGTTTCTCCAATGTTTCATGTGTATGCGGGAGAATCATATGTCCCGCAGATTTTAGACGTTTTGGATGATTATGGTGTAACGGCAACTTTTTTTATCGGAGGCTGCTGGGCGGACGATTATGCGGGAGTGTTGCGTGAAATCGTTCTGCGCGGGCATGAATTGGGCAATTGCGGTTATTTTTGCCTGGATCCGGGCAAACTTTCGTATGAAAGGAATCAGGAGGAAATACGTCTGTGCGGAGAACTTATACAGATGTTGACGGGAGAATCCGTGTCCTTATTTTCTTCTCCGTACGGCCATGATTCTGATGAAGTTATAAAGGCTGCCGAATCGTTGGGATATAATGTAATACAATGGTCTAAGGATACGACGGCTCGGCAAGATCAGGATATGGCATTGATTTTTGAAAGGGCAACAGATGGCGTATGCGGGGGAGATCTTGTCTTAATGCATCCGACGGCAGAAACAGTTAAGGCGCTTCCCTCCATTTTGCAAAATTATTTAGAAAACGGTCTTGAACCTGTCAGAGTGTCTGTCAACATCGCAGGCGTTGCACAGGGTTAAAAAATTGCAGCGATAGGAGAACTACAGATATGGATATGGTTTACCATAAAAAATTCCCAAGCGGCTTACGGCTTGTCGTCAAGAAAATGGAAGGGTTGCTTTCGGTAAGTATGGGCGTGCTTGTGGGGACAGGGTCTTGTTATGAAACGGCTGTGGAAAACGGGATCTCGCATTTTATTGAACATATGATGTTTAAAGGGACAGAAAAGAGAAGCGCCTTTGAAATTTCTGATGCGATGGATCGCATTGGCGCGCAGACGAACGCTTTTACATCAAAGGATATTACCTGTTACTATGCAAAGTCGACTTCTGAACACGTGGGCGAGGCTTTCGAAATCCTGGCAGATTTGGTATTGAAATCAACTTTCCCAGAAGATGAGATGGAAAGAGAAAAAGGCGTGGTATTAGAAGAGATCGCGATGACAGAGGATACGCCGGATGATCTTTGTTTGGATGTGCTTGCTGAAGCGTATTACGGTAAGACCGGTTATGGCCGTTCCATTCTTGGGCCGGCAGAAAATGTACGTCGATTTTCCCGCAAGGAGCTTTATCAATATATCGATGAGCGCTACAATCCGGAAAATATCGTGGTTTCTTTTGCCGGCAATGTAGAGCCTCATTTTGCGGAAGAACTTGTAGAAAAATATATTGAGGCAAATTTTTGTCAACGGATTTATTTGCCTCGAAAAAAGCAGTTAGACCTTTGCGGACAAAGTTTATTTCGAGTCAAGGATATCGAACAGGTGCACATTGCTTATGCATATCCTTCACTTTCAAGAGAGGACAAGCGTATGGATGCCGCACTCATTGTCAATGCGGTTCTCGGCGGTGGGATGAGTTCTCGCCTGTTTCAGCGTGTTCGTGAACAGTTGGGACTGGCATATACCGTCTACTCCTATATTTCTTCCTATACGGAAGGCGGTGTTTTGACTGTTTATGCCGGCGTTAATCCTGCTAATGTGGAGAAGGCGTGTGATGCGATCGCTGAGACGATCCATGTTTTGCGCCGTGAAAAAATCACGGAAGATGAATTTTCGCGTGGAAAAGAGCAGTTGAAATCATCGATTATTCTTGCGCAGGAAAATACGGCATCGCAAATGTTGGCATATGGAAAATATATGTTGTATAATGATGATCTTTTGGATGTTGAGCGCCGTATTCGGGAGATTGGGGCCTTAACATTAGATGATTGTGCGCAGGCACTGGAATGTAACTTCCATACGGAACACATGGCTGCGGCTGCCGTGGGTAAGATCGATGCTCCGATTCAAATGCCTCGTTAATTTTTATACAAAGATCAGTTTTTTAAGGTATTATGCCTGACATAATTCATGGATTTTTACCGGTATTCGATGAAGATTGCCGCGTTTTGATTTTAGGGAGCTTTCCTTCCGTTAAGAGCCGTAAGGTCGAGTTTTATTATGGAAACAAGCAAAATCGGTTTTGGCCGATGCTTGGGCGTTACTTTGGCGAACAGATCGGCGAAGGAGCCCTCGAGAGGCGTTCGTTTGTATTGCAGCACGGTATCGCACTTTGGGATATTGTTGTGTCATGTTCCATTCATGGTTCTGCTGATGCGAGTATTCGTAATTACGTATTAGCGGATCTGAACGAAATATTACGTGTGGCGCCGATTCAAAGTATTTTATTGAACGGCACAACGGCGTTTCATTTGTTTTGTGAACAATATAGCGGGATCGCGATCCCATATCTGTGCCTTCCTTCTACAAGTCCTGCGAATTCGCATTATAATGAGCAGGCATGGGTCACGGCATTGGATGCAGTTTTGAATGGAAAAAAGAAAAACGAGGTAAAGAACGGCGATGAAAAAATTTGAGGATATCCTTGCGGACTTTTATGCTATGAGCGATGAACACTATCGAGTTTTTAATGAACGGATCGCCAATATTCCGGGAGGTTCCAGTATCGGCGTGCGTATTCCTCAACTGCGTACATATGCGAAAAAGCTCGTGCAAGAAGAAGATTTTTCTATAGAAGAGTTGTTTCATTTCCCGCATGATATCTATGAGATCCGTTTGTTGAAATGTTTATGTGCGGGGTATCGGAAAGTACTTTTTTCCGAATGTGTTTCATGGATCCGATATATAGTGGGTATCATGGACGGCTGGTCTGTCTGTGATGTTTTTTGCTCTACTTTGCGGATTCCTATAGCAGAGAAAAGGAGTTTTTTACAGGAAATAGAGTACTATATCAGACAAAAGAAAGAATTTACACAGAGGTTTGCCTATGTTTGTTTATTAGGAAATTATATGGAGCGAGAATATCTTGATTTTATTACCTCAGCGCTTGACCGTGCTGAGGCACAGTTTTATTATGCGCACATGGGTGCAGCCTGGCTTTTATGTGAGGTTCTTGTCCGGTTTTATGAAGAGGGGGTCAAATATATACAAAACGGGAATCTCGCTTTAGGGACGAAGAATAAGGCAATTCAAAAAGCGTGCGAGAGTTACCGTTTGTCGGACGAACAAAAAAACTTTTTGAAACTTTGGAAAAAGGGATGAAAATCTCAGAAAAGTATGATACAATAAAACGCGTGTGCTGAAAAGTCACACGACTGCCTAATTATTACGGAGTGATCGAATGGATATCATTAAGAAGTTGTCAGATGAATTTCCGGCTATACGCGCTGAGCATATGCAAAACATTGTCAGCCTGATCGATGAAGGGAATACCATTCCGTTTATTGCACGTTATCGTAAAGAGATGACTGGCAGCTGTGATGATCAGGTTTTGCGTGAATTGGACGAGCGGCTGCAATATCTGCGCAACTTGGAAAAGCGTAAAGAGGAAGTTTGTAAATCGATTTCGGAACAGGGCAAAATGACGGAGGAGCTGCAAAGAGCGATTGATGCTGCAGCGACGCTGACAGAGGTCGAAGATTTATATCGGCCCTATAAACAGAAAAAAAAGACGAGAGCAAGTGTAGCGATCGAACGGGGGCTGCAACCTCTCGCAGACTATATTTTATCTCAAGACCCCAACGGCGATGTCCTGACAGAAGCTGAAAAGTATGTTGATGCCGATAAAGGAGTGCCGGATATAGCTGCTGCAATCGCAGGAGCGAAAGACATTATTGCGGAAATCGTTTCAGATGATGCGAATGTACGCAAAAAATTGCGGAATCTTTTCTTGAAAAACGGCGAAATCGAGACGAAACTCGTTAATGCCGAGCAAGATGGGGCCAAGACATACGAAATGTATGCCGATCATGCAGAAAATGTTGCGGAAATCAAGGGGCACCGTGTGCTCGCTATTAACCGCGGCGAAAAAGAAGGATTTTTAAAAGTTAAGATCACTTTCAACGATGAGATCGCTAAGCGCGTGGCCGGAGCCGCTTATTTGAAAAACGGCGGCTATGCAACGCAGCTTGTGAAGGAAGCTGTGGATGATGGTTATACGCGGTTGCTGTATCCTTCTATTGAACGTGAAGTGCGCGCCTTTTTAACGGAAAATGCGAGCGAACAGGCGATTAAAACATTTGAGTTGAATTTGAAGCCGCTTTTGATGCAGCCTCCGGTTAAAAATAAAGTGACGCTTGGACTGGATCCGGCATATCGTACAGGCTGTAAAATCGCTGTCGTGGATAGGACAGGTAAAGTATTAGATAAAACCGTCGTCTATCCTACGCCCGGGCCCAAACAAAATATTGAGGCGGCAAAAGTAAAGTTAAAAGAGCTGATCGCAAAATACGGCGTCGAGATTATTTCGATCGGGAACGGTACAGCTTCAAAAGAGAGCGAAATTTTTGTTGCGGAGCTGATCAAGGAGATTCAGAAGGAGACCGGCCGCGAAGTGGCCTATATCGTCGTTTCTGAAGCGGGGGCATCTGTCTATTCTGCAAGCCCGCTTGGGGCGGAAGAATTCCCTGATTTTGATGTTGCAGAACGCAGTGCCGTATCGATCGCGCGCAGATTGCAGGATCCTTTGGCGGAATTGATCAAAATTGATCCAAAGTCGATCGGGGTCGGACAATACCAGCACGATATGGATAAAAAGCGATTGGACAGCGTTTTGTCAGGAGTGCTGGAAGATTGCGTCAATAGCGTCGGCGTGGATTTGAATACGGCCAGCGTTTCGCTCTTGAAGTACGTGGCCGGATTAAATGCCGGTATTGCAAAAAATATTGTGGCTTACCGCGAAGAGCATGGTCAATTTTATTCGAGACGGGAGATCTTGAAGGTCCCCAAACTTGGGGAAAAGGCCTTTACACAGTGCGCGGGTTTTTTGCGAATTACAGACGGCAAAAATATTCTTGATAATACGGCTGTTCACCCTGAATCGTATGACGCGGCACAAAAGTTATTGACCTTGTTTGGCTACACGGCAGAGGATGTAAAAGAGGGAAAGATTACTGATCTTCCGAAAAAAGTGCGTGAATATGGAGAAGATAAGGTCGCGCATGAGATCGGTTCGGATATTCCGACTTTAAAGGATATCGTAGTTGAGATTATCAAGCCGGGCCGTGACATCCGCGAATCTTTTCCCCAACCCATACTCAGACAGGATATCATGGATATTAAGGATCTCGTGCCTGGAATGGAATTGATCGGGACGGTTCGCAATGTGGTCGACTTCGGTGCGTTTGTAGATATTGGCGTTCATCAGGACGGACTTGTTCATCTGTCTGAGATCACTGATCGTTATATCAGACATCCTTCTGATGTTTTGGAGGTGGGGCAAAGGATCAAAGTTTGGGTCAAAGATGTCGATATCAAGAAAAATCGGATTGGTTTGACGATGAAAAATCCTGCCGTAAGGAAAAAACAGTCGGCAAAAGCACAATAAAATATTGACAAAATAAGTCAGATTTAGTAAAATAGTCACAATAAAGGAGGATCATGATTGTTATGTTTGAGAAGGTTCGTGATATGCTCGCCAAACAGTTGAATCTCAAGCCGGAAAAAATCACGCCGCAAAGCGATGTGGTCAAAGATCTCGGGGCAGATTCACTGGATGTCGTCGAGCTTCTGATCTCTTTAGAAGATGATTACGGGATCTCGATTCCGGAAGATGATATCGTCAACGTCAAGACTGTGCAGGATATTGTCGATATGATCGAAAAACTGGAAAAGTAATTGGATGACGCCCCGCAGAAATATAATGCGGGGCGCTTTTCATGGGATTGTATAAAGGAGCGGTTGCATCTTGGATAGGATTTTGCTATAATGAGTACATCTCCTGTCTTTGACGTAAAATAAGGAATGTAGAATGAAAAATCTTGTCTTGATCGACGGTAACAGTTTGCTCAATCGAGCCTATTATGGTATGCGACCTCTTACGACGCGCGACGGTACGCCGACGAATGCGGTTTTTGGGTTTATCAAACTATTATTGAAATTGTTATCGGATATTCATCCGGAAGGATTGATTGTCGCGTTCGATCTGAAGGCTCCGACCTTTCGGCATAAAATGTATGAAAGTTATAAGGCAACTCGCAAACCGATGCCGGAAGATCTTGTCGTTCAGGTTAACATCCTAAAGGAATTGCTTCGTTCTATGCGCTTTACAATATGCGAAAAGGAGGGGTATGAGGCGGATGATTTGATCGGTACGCTGTCGCATCGGTTTGCCGATACAAAGAGCATTATTATTACGGGTGACCGAGATGCATATCAGCTCGTGGACGAGTGCACAGATGTTTATTTTACCAAGACAGGTGTTTCAGAACTGTTAAAACTGAACTGGGAAAATTTTGAAGCGATCGTGGGCTATGCTCCCGCTCAAGTGATTGATATGAAGGCGCTCATGGGGGACGCTTCTGACAACATCCCGGGTGTTCCAGGTGTCGGTGAAAAAACGGCGCGGTCGCTTGTACAGCGCTTTGGAAATTTAGACGGCGTCTATACTCACATCGATGAAACAGCGCCTTCCGTACAAAAAAAGCTGGAAGCCGGGCGTGAATCGGCCTATCTTTCGCGTACGCTTGCGACGATCGATCGAAATGTTCCGCTCGATTTGCCGGAGGATGCCGGCGAGATTTACATGCCCTTTTCGGAAGAAGTACGGACACAGTTTTTGCAGCTGGAGTTTACCTCTTTTTTAAAATTAGATTTATTTGAAAAGGGAGAACCGGCGCAACAAAAACAACAAGAGATTTTTGCCGAACTCGTTACAGTCTCAGAGACGGAAAAATTTTTATCCGTGATGAGTGAAGCAAAAATTTTTGCTGTGGCGCGCGTACAAGACGGTATTCATGTATATAGCGAGGGGAAAGAATATATAGTAAGGATGCGTCATACGCTTTTGGATGACGGACTTTCGGATGAAGATTTTAATTGCGCTCTGAGCGGGTTGTTTTCGAATCCTTCTCAAACGGCGATCTTATATGGCAAAAAAACTTTTTGGCATATGCTTCGGTCACACGGGGCAGAACTGCTTACCAAAGCGGAAGACGTTTCTCTGATGAAGTATTTGATCGATTACAGCGGCAGGGATGACAATCTTGCATTTGCTTTGCAGAGTGAGGGGCTGAGCGAAACTCATCCTGCGTATGGCATATTTCGGATGTTTGGTTCTTTTTCAGAGAAACTGAAAGAACAAGGAATGGAGTCGCTGTATCGTGACGTCGAATTGCCTTTAAGCGATGTTCTCTTCGAAATGGAAGAAAATGGCGTCATGATCGATACTGCTATGTCTGAACAGTTCGAAAAGAGATACCGCGAACAGATCGCGGCGATCACAGAGCGCATTTATCGTTTGGCAGGAGAAACCTTTAACCTAAACTCGCCGATGCAGCTGGGAAAGATCTTGTTTGAAAAGCTTGGCATCCCGGCTCCTAAAAAGAGTAAAAGGGGAACGTATTCGACAAGCGCAGATGTACTGGAAAAATTGCAGGATGATTACGAAATTGTCCGGGATGTTCTCCATTGTCGCCATTTGCAAAAATTGCTGTCGACATATATCGATGGGTTTAAGCCGCTGATCGATCCGAATACGCATCTCGTGCATACGACCTATAATCAGGTGCAGACATCGACGGGGCGGCTGTCCAGTTTGAATCCGAATTTGCAGAATATTCCGGTTCGAGACGAGGAAGGGCGCGAACTGCGTAAGCTATTTATTGCGCGAGATAAAGGGCGCATTTTGATTGATGCCGATTATTCGCAGATCGAGCTGCGATTGCTCGCTCATTTTTCCGGATGTAAAGAATTGATCGAGGCATACCGCGAGGGACAGGATATCCATGCATTGACGGCATCGCAGGTGTTCGAAGTGCCGTTGGGTGCCGTCACCCCCGCGCAGCGTCGGGAAGCGAAGGCCGTCAATTTCGGCATTATTTACGGCATCAGTGATTTTGGCCTTGCTGCGAATTTGCATATTTCGACGAAACAAGCCGGTGAATACATTCGCCGTTATTTTGAACGGTATTCGGATGTGAAAAAATATATGGATGAAAATGTCGCATTCGCGCGCAAAAACGGATATGTGACGACATTGTTGGGGCGCAAAAGAATGATTGCGGAGATCCGCTCTTCCAATTATAATGTGCGCTCTTTTGGCGAGCGCGCGGCGATGAATATGCCTTTGCAGGGCAGCAGCGCCGATATAATTAAGCTTGCCATGATCCGCATTGCCGATCGGCTGCATCAGGGAAGATTCCGTTCGCAATTGATCCTGCAGGTGCACGACGAACTCGTTATCGACGCTTGGATGGATGAACAGGAAGAGGTCGCAAATATTTTAAAGACGGAAATGGAACATGCGGTGGAGCTTGCTGTTCCGCTCGTAGCGGAGGTTCATTGCGGAAGAAATTGGTATGAAGCAAAGTAAACGTTATATTGCCATCACAGGCGGGATCGGCAGCGGAAAAAGCACGGTAGCTCATATCATCGAGGAATTAGGATATCCGGTCTTTTCTGCAGATGCAGTTGCGCGTGGAATTTATGATGATCCCTTTGTTCGAAAAGAGCTCTGCACTCGTTTTCCGAGCTGCATGAACGCTGGAAACCTCGATCGTGCGGCGTTGGCTGAAATCGTTTTTACTGATGCTACAGCCTTACAAACATTGGATGCGATCACGCATCCCGTGATCATGCGGCGCCTTTGGGATTTGATGGAAGCTGTGCAAAGTGACAGTATGCTTGTCTTTGCCGAGGTTCCTCTTTTGTTGGAGGGGGGATATGAGAATACGTTCGATGGAGTGATCGTTGTCCGCCGCCCGTTAGAGCAGAGGATACAGGCCGTCAGTCGTCGCGATGGTTTGACGCGCGAGCAGGTGTTGGCCCGTATAAAAAATCAGTTTGATTATGAAAAAAATTCGCTCCTTGGGCATACTGTAATAGATAATGACGGGAATATGGCCGCTCTGCATACGGCGGTCAGACAGGTGGTATATGCACTGGAGGCTCAATCGGAGAAGTAAAGTATTGGCGGCAATTATTTGCCTGCTGGTGATCATTGCTTTTTTCATCGGTATATATGCTTTTTGGGTACCTAAAAGAAGAGAGGCTTTGATTTGTGCGAAAGCGGAAGAGTTTGGCGTTGAGGAAGAACTTGTCTTTGCGGTGATTCGCGCGGAAAGTAATTTTCGGGCTGATGCAGTCAGCGGAGCCGGGGCGATCGGGATAATGCAATTGATGCCTTCAACGGCGCAGTTTATGCAGACAATACTCGGCAGTAGCGGCGAATTGACGGATCCGGAGGAGAATATCCGGTTGGGTGTCGGCTATCTCCGTTATTTATCGGATCGTTTTGATCGGTTGGAAGAGATACTTGCAGCATACAATGCAGGGGAAGGTACAGTACGTCGTTGGCTTTCTGATCCGGAATTGACCAATTCGAATGGCGAACTGATTTGTATCCCGTATCCGGAAACGCGATCCTATGTCCGTCGGACAAAAAATTTTTATTTTTGTTACAAATTCTTTTACGGATAACTTGACTTTTTATTCGCGATATAGTAAAATTAATCTTGCTTGTGAGGATGGCGGAACTGGCAGACGCGTACGTTTGAGGGGCGTATGGAGAAATCCGTGTGGGTTCAAGTCCCATTCTTCACACCAAAGAAGAGCATCGCGATCGCGATGCTCTTTTCTTATAATATGGTCGATGCATACCGATCAAAGATACTCGGCAAACGAAGGAGAAGCTGAATGGAAAGCATACGGAGAAGATCATTTGTTCCTTTGTGTGATGTGTCACGAAGTGGTCATTTTTCGGTTCGCAATTTTTGTGAATTTATAGATGGGTATGCATTTATATGTATTTATGCTGCATTGGTGTTGATAAGTTCTATTCTTGGACTGGAAGCGTTTGTCTATGGGGTCACGGCTCTGCTCATCACGTTTATTTGTTTATTTGCTAAAGATGTACGAGCCGTTTTGCCGCCGGTCGTGCTCATTGTATATTCGACCAGTTGGATGCATACGCCGCAGGCTGACTCTGATTTTTTTAATTCGATCGCTACGTTCGTTTCGCTCGGTGTTTTAGGCGTAATCGCCGTTGCGATGCTCGTCGTCCGCATGGCTCTCGCAAAGAAAGAGCGCTTTGGCATTCATCCGAAGGGTCTGCAAGGCGGGATGATCGCGTTGTTGATTGCTTTTTTATTAAATGGTGCGCTGTCTTCAGAGTATGTGCTGCAAGATTTTTTATTCGGCGCGCTGATCGCTGCTTCTTTTGTCGCGATCTATTTTTTTGTGCGATGTACAGGTTCGCAGCGATCCGATAACGGGTGCTATTTTGCGACATGTTGCGCGGCAGCCGGAATCGTAATCTTTTTGCAAATAATATACGCATTGCTGTTTCGGGAAGTGTTTCAGACGGCAAGCGGGATCAGTATTACAGGATTGCAAATTTTGCAGAATTTCTTGGCAGAAGGATCGATCCTTTCCGATCTATCTATCAATAAGGATGCCATGATCGCCGGATGGGGGATGAGCAATAATTTCGGCGGCATGTTGGCTATGTTTTTACCGGCATCGCTGTACCTTGTTTATAAATTGCGGCACGGCTGGTTGTTTTATCTGTTTGCATTTTTGCAATTGGGCGCAATCGCTTGTACGCTCAGCCGAACGGCTCTGTTGACGGGAGGCGTTTTACTGGTTGGGGGGGCAATCATTCTCTCTGTAGTGCGCAGCCCCAGGCGTGCCTTTGTGCGCGGCTGTAATCTTTTCATGATCGCGGGCATTGCAGCAATCGGCTTTTTATTTTTCGACCGTATTCGTGAAATTTTTGCAACTATTTTTGATCGCGGTTTTGGAGATTCAAATCGCTTTGCCATTTGGCAATTTGGCTGGGAAAAATTTTTGTCTGCGCCACTTTTCGGGTCAGGATTTTATATACACTTTTATCCGGACTTTGGATTCGATATTGCCAATTGGGTGTTCCCGGATATGTATCACAATATCTTTGTGCAGATTTTTGCGAGCTGTGGACTTATCGGCATGATGGCGTATTTATATCATATCTCGCAAGTATTGTGTCTTCTTTTTCGACGTCCGACGGCAGACAGAATTCTGTATCTCAGTATTTTTCTGGCTGTCAGTGGGGCATCTCTCTTAGATAATCATATTTTTCACATCTTTCCGGCCCTTCTTTATTCGCTTGCACTTGGCTTGTGGGAATTGGACGTTAATAACCATTCGCGTGGCGCCCTTTGGCATACAGAACGAGCTGAAAAGCGTTTTCCAACTTTTGTTTAGATCAAATAAATATACATTATTCAAGAAAATGTATATTTATTAAAATCCTTTGTTTTTTATATTGATTTTTGGACATGCAACTGGGATCAAGAGAACGATCCGCCACGTTTTTTGCAAATTTTTTTGACTTTTTTCGCGGAACTATTGAAAATTGTTCCGTTCTATTGTATAATATCTAAGAAGACAGGCAGTACGCTGCCGTAACGATGGAGGAAGATGATGCAATCGACGGTCGATTTCCCTTTATATGTTTTTCATCACGGAAAGAATTATGAGGCGTATGAGTTTTTCGGGGCTCATCCATATTCGGAAGAGAATAAAAAGGGATATATTTTTCGCGTATGGGCGCCGCATGCGGAGGCGGTTTCCGTTGTCGGCGATTTCAATGAATGGAATCCGGATGCAAATCAGATGCGGAGGCTTTTAGACGGCGAAACATATGAATTGTTTGTTCCGGGGTTAAAAAATTATTCTGTTTATAAATATTGTATCCGAACGAAGGACGGACGCTTTTTGTATAAAGCGGACCCGTATGCATTTCATGCAGAGACGCCTTCTAAGACAGCCTCAAAAACATATGACCTGAGAGGATTTAAATGGTCGGATAAAGAATATCTGAAAAAGCGGAAAGCCAAAAATCCGTATACTTCTCCGATGAATATCTATGAGATGAATGCGCTTTCTTGGCGACAGTACGGTGACGGTAATTATTTCGATTTTAATAAATTGGTCGATGAGCTTATTCCGTATTTAAAAGAGATGGGCTATACGCACGTCGAATTTATGCCGCTGTGCGAATATCCGTACGATGGCTCTTGGGGGTACCAAGTGACCGGATATTATGCGATTACTTCCCGCCTGGGCACGCCGCATGATTTTATGCACCTCGTCAACGAATGCCATAAAAACGGCATCGGCGTCATTATGGACTGGGTCCCGGCACATTTCCCGAAGGATGCTCACGGTTTATATGAGTTTGACGGTCAGCCGCTTTACGAGAGCCCCGCGTGGGATCGGCAGGAGCATAAGAGCTGGGGGACCCGTCGCTTTGATTATGGCCGAAATGAGATTTTGTCCTTCTTGATCTCAAATGCATATTTTTTCTTTGATAAATTCCATATTGATGGATTGCGTGTCGATGCTGTCGCGTCGATGCTGTATTTGGATTACGATAAGCGTCCGGGCGAATGGCTTCCCAACAAATATGGCGAAAATAAGAATCTCGAGGCAATCGAATTTTTACGGCGACTAAATTCGACTATCTTTTCGCGATTCCCGGATGCTTTAATGATCGCCGAAGAGTCAACGGCTTGGCCGTTGGTCACAAAACCGGTCGATATTGGCGGCCTCGGTTTTAATTTTAAGTGGAATATGGGCTGGATGAATGACGTCCTCGATTATATGCAGACAGATCCGTATTTCCGCAAGGGCAATCATAATAAGTTGACCTTTTCGATGATGTATGCATTTACTGAAAATTATGTACTTCCCATTTCTCATGACGAAGTTGTATATGGTAAACGCTCGTTATTGGATAAAATGCCCGGCAGTTATGAAGAAAAATTCGCAAATCTGCGCGCATTTATGGGATATATGATGTCTCATCCCGGCAAAAAGTTGCTGTTTATGGGATGTGAGTTTGGTCAATTCAAGGAATGGAACTATAAAGAGGGCCTTGACTTTTTCCTGAAAGAGTATCCTCTCCATCAGAAATTGTCAGATATGAATGCCGCATTAAATCATTTTTATGCGGAGACCCCTGCTTTTTATGAGATCGAAGATTCTTGGGACGGATTTGAATGGATCGCTGCAAATGATGCGGACCGCAACATTGTCGCATATCTGCGGAAGGATAAAGCGCAGAATACGTATCTCGTTGTCGTAAACTTTTCAGGTGCAAAAGCGGAAGGCTATCGTCTTGGGGTGCCGAAGGGAAAATACAAAGTTGTATTCAATACAGATCATCCGAAATTCGGCGGCAACGGCGAAATGAAAAAGAGGATTTTTAATACCGAGCGAAAGCCGAGCCACGGTAAAGAACATTCGATTAAAATCGAAATGCCGAAGTTGAGTTGCGTCTATTTGCAGAAAATACTGTGACCGTATTTCGGCCGCGTATTTGATAAATCAGTCAAATAAATTTTTGGGGGTAGAATATGCAAAGAAAGAAAGAGTGCGTTGCAATGTTGCTTGCCGGCGGGCAGGGTAGCAGACTTTATGCTCTGACAAACAATATTGCAAAGCCGGCAGTGCCGTTTGGCGCAAAGTATCGTATCATCGATTTTCCGCTTTCGAATTGCGTCAACTCGGGGATCGATACTGTTGGTGTTCTGACGCAGTATCAGCCGCTTGTGCTCAATGAGTACATCGGCAACGGACAGCCTTGGGATCTTGACCGGAATTTTGGCGGGGTTCATGTGCTTTCGCCGTATCAGAAAAAGTCAAAATCTGCATGGTATGAGGGGACGGCCAACGCAATTTACCAGAATTTGAATTTTATCAAGATGTACAATCCGTCCTATGTCCTCATTTTGTCGGGTGATCACATTTACAAAATGGATTACAGCAAAATGTTGCGCGCACACATCGATAAAGGGGCGGACTGCACCATTGCGGCCATTGAAGTACCTTTAAAGGAAGCTTCTCGTTTTGGTATCCTCAATACAAATCCGGATGGCTCGGTCTACGAGTTTGAAGAAAAACCGAAGCAGCCGAAGAGCACGCTCGCTTCCATGGGCGTGTACATATTCACGGCTGAAAAGATGTATAAATATTTGGAAGCGGATGAAAACGATCCGAATTCTTCCAAGGATTTCGGTAAAAATGTTCTGCCTGCAATGCTGAATGCCGGCGAGAAGATGTTCGCATATCGCTTTGAGGGATATTGGAAAGACGTCGGAACCATTAGTTCTCTTTGGGAAGCGAATATGGATTTGTTGGGCGAAGATCCTGCGTTCGACGTCGCGAATACTGCGTGGAAGATTCATTCGCGCAATCCGTTGGCGCCTCCTGAATATATGGGGGATCACTCGGTCGTGAAAAACTCCATGATTGCGCTCGGCTGTGAAGTTTATGGAACGGTCGAAAACAGCGTATTATCTAGTAATGTCGTCATCGAAGAAGGCGCTGTCGTGCAGGACAGTGTCATTATGAGCAATACGGTCATTCACAAAGGGGCTGTCGTTAAATATGCGATCATCGACGAGAGTGTTACCGTCGATGATGGCGCAAAAGTCGGCGAAGATAAAGAAGCGGCAAAAGGGATCGCCGTGCTCGGGCGAGGCATTAAAGTCGGCAAAGGGGCTAAGATCGCAGCCGGCAGTATTATCGATAAGTCTATTAAAGAAGGGGAGGAAGCGTAATCATGTCTGCAGTTGGCGTAATTTTTTCAAATATTCATGACGATAATGTTCCTGAGCTCTCGCACCAGAGGACAATGGGTTCGCTTCCGTATGGCGGCCGGTATCGTCTGATCGATTTTGCACTTTCCAATCTTGTCAATTCCGGTGTTACAACGGTCGGGATCATCACCAAAAACAATTATCAATCTTTGATGGATCACCTTGGCAGCGGTAAAGATTGGGATCTTGCCCGTAAGACCGGCGGCCTCGTCTTATTGCCTCCGTTTGGAGCAATCGATAATGGCGGGCTGTATCGTAGCCGTTTAGAGGCATTGAAGGGGATTACCGGGTTTTTAGCGCGCCGCAATGAGGATTATGTGATCCTTTGCGACTGTGACGGCGTCTATCACATGGATTTTACGAAGGTGATCGATTATCATGAGGCAAAACAGGCGGATATTACCCTTGTCTGTCATAACGAAGAGATCGGCAACTCGTCCCATTATACGCTCGTCCAATCGGATGAATCCGGGCGTGTCGTCGACCTTAAAATCAATGATTCGGTAGGCGGCTCAAATAAATTTTTCAGCAATATTCTGATTATTAATCGCAATTTCCTGCTGCGCTTGATCAACGATGCAACAGTGCACGGCTACAAGAGCTTCGAAGAGGATATCTTGCGCCGCAATATCGTTAGCTTGAAGATTTTCGCATATGATTTCCACGGGTATCATGCGACGATCGATTCGCTCCGTGCTTATTTTACGCACAATATGGAGCTTCTGAACAAACCCATTCGCGACGAGTTGTTCGGAGATCGTGACATCTATACAAAGGTACGTGATTCAGCGCCTTCTAAGTACGGTGATTTTGCCGATGTGCGTAATTCTCTCGTGTCGGATGGCTGCATTGTAGAAGGCACGGTCGAAAACAGCATTCTTTTCCGCGGAGTCAAAGTCGGGCGGGGAACGGTCGTTCGTAACTCGATCGTAATGCAGGATACGGTGATCGGTGAAAATGTTCGTATGAACTGCGTCATTACCGATAAAAATGTCGTTATCCGCGATCGTCGCGAATTGTCCGGCTGCGAGATTCAGCCGTACTTCCTCGCTAAAGGGACGATGATCTGATCAAAAATTGTATAATTTAAGGAGGAAATGATTTTTATGCCGGCAAAGACAAAGAGCAAAAAAGCGGATGACGCCGTCATTGAGAAGGGGACGACAACAACTGCTGTGAAAGAGGATACGATTGCTGCGAGTGAAATGTCCGGTTCTTCAAAAGAGCCTGTTAAAAAGCCGACAGCTCGTAAACCTCGTGCAAAGAAAAAAACTGTAGTAACTGAGGTTGAAGAAGGCGCAGTCAATGCGCAAGCAGAGACTCCCGCCGAAACAGCAAACGTCGAACGGGCTGCTGTGGATAGGGCGGAAGATGAAATGGCTGTTTCTTCCGAAGCACCAGCCGCAGCCAACGTCGTGCAGGAACCAGCTGAAAGCACACAACAGCAGGAAATTGAGATTGAGGAGGTGTCAGAAATCACGGTTATGCCTAAGAAAAAAATTCTGTTTGTTGCATCCGAGTCTACTCCGTTTATTGCGACGGGTGGGTTAGCGGAAGTGATCGGCTCTTTGTCGAAAGCTTTGGCGGCGAATGAAAATTACGACGTCCGCGTTGTCATTCCTTTATATTCGGATATTTCCTGGGATTATCGCAGTAAATTTAAATATTTGGGAAATATCTTTGTGCCGCTGGCATGGCGCAATCAATATTGCGGTATTTTCAGCTATGAAATGAATGGCGTAACGTTCTATTTCATCGACAACGAATATTATTTTAAACGTCCCGGTTGCTATGGATATTATGATGACGGTGAGCGTTACGCCTTCTTCTGCCGCAGCGTCATGGAAATCATGCCGTTCTTGAATTTTTATCCAGAGATTATGCATTGTCATGATTGGCAGGCTGCGTTGGCGGCGATTTATCTGAAAACGATTTATTGCTTCCGCCCGGAATATCAGTTTATTCGTGCATTGTTTACAATCCATAATATTGAATATCAAGGGAAATATTCTCTGGATATTTTAGAAGATCTGTTCGGCATTTCAAATACTTGGAAATATTTGCTCGAGTATAATAAATGCATCAATTTGATGAAGGCCGCGATCGAATGCAGTGAAAAATTTTCCACTGTCAGCCCTCATTATGCGATGGAGATCAAAGATCCGTATTATTCGCATGGATTGGATCCGATCGTCCGCCGCAATGAGTTCAAATTGGTCGGCATTTTGAACGGTATTGATACGGATGCATATAATCCGGCCACGGATATTTCTATTTTCAGCCATTATAATATCGATGATCTTGAACCGAAAAAGCGTTGCAAGGAAGAACTGCAAAAAATGTTCAACCTGCCCGTCAAACCTGATACGCCGATTATCGCAATTATTTCGCGATTGGTTGCACATAAGGGACTTGATCTTGTCAGAACGGTAATCGAAGAGGTATTGCGGCAGGATGTTCAGGTCATAATATTAGGGAAAGGCGATTCCTCCTACGAAAATTTCTTTACAGATCTTTCGCGGCGTTATGTCGGGAAGTTGGTTACGATTATCGCCTTTAATCCGGATTTGTCCAGAAAGATCTATTCCGGGGCAGATCTGTTCTTGATGCCGTCTAAATCGGAGCCGTGTGGGCTTTCACAGATGATTGCCAGCCGATATGGAACAGTACCGATCGTCCGTGAAACGGGCGGCTTGTATGATAGCATTAAACCGGTTGGCAATGGTGGCAATGGGTTTACTTTTGCAAATTATAATGCATATGATATGTTGTACGTCATTCGTGAAGCGATCAACTGTTATTATAATAAAGATTTTTGGCCGGAATTGATGCGGCGTGTCATGTCCGTCGATTTCAGCTGGCAGCGCTCCGCGAAAGAGTACGAAAAAGTATATGGGGAAATGTTGAAATAATTTTTAACGGTAGGAGTAGGACATGAGCAGTACGAAAAGCATTACCGAAAAAGAAGTGCAGGCATTGATCCAGGGCAAGCTGTCGCGCTATTTCGGCGTTTCGCCAAAGGAAGCGACGATCGATCAGATCTATAAAGCTGTCGTCATGAGTGTACGAGATATCCTCCTGGAAAAGCGTCAGCAGTTCCATAGGGTAATGAAGAGCAAAAAAGGCAAGCGTGTTTATTATCTTTGCATGGAATTTTTGCTCGGCAGATCACTCAAAAACAATATTTATAATTTGGGCCTTGGCGATGCATACAGCAAAGCGCTGAAGTATTTTAATCTCACGCTGGAAGATCTATATGAACAGGAGCCGGACGCCGGACTCGGAAATGGCGGATTGGGGCGGCTTGCGGCATGTTTTATGGATGCACTCGCTACCGGGAATTACCCGGCCATGGGCTACTCCATACGTTATGATTATGGTCTGTTCAAACAAAAAATCGTCGACGGGTGGCAGACAGAGTTACCGGATATTTGGCTTCCGGGCGGTGAGGTTTGGTTAACACAGCGCAGCGATAAATCTTGTACTGTGAAATTTGACGGATGGGTCAAAGAGGATTGGACGGAAAACGGTTTAAAAGTAACTTACGGCGGATACAAAGAAGTTGAAGCCGTCGCTTATGACATGATGATATCCGGAAAGGATTGTGAGGCCGTTTCTGTTCTTCGTTTGTGGAGAGCCCGCAACATTTCTCATTTTGACATGAAGCTCTTTTCTCAGGGTGATTATCTGCGTTGTATGCAGGAAGAGAATGAAGCGGAAGTTATTTCCAAAGTTCTTTATCCTGCAGATGATCATTATGAGGGTAAATCTCTGCGTTTGAAGCAGCAATATTTCCTGGTTTCTGCTTCTTTGCAGAATATCATCAATGACCATAAACATCGTTATGGCCCCCTCAGTTTGCTTCCGCAGCAGGCAGCGATCCACATCAACGATACGCATCCCGCACTTGCGATCCCCGAATTGATGCGGCTTTTGATGGATGAAAACGGATTTACATGGGATGACGCGTGGAATATCGTTACATCGACATTTGCCTATACGAACCATACCGTTATGGCAGAAGCGTTGGAGACTTGGCAGGAAGATTTAATTGCGAGACGCTTGCCTCGTATTCATATGATTCTGAAAGAGATCAACCGACGTTTTTGCAATGATTTATGGGCTCGTTTCCCTGGGCAGCACCAGTTTATCGAGCGAATGGCTGTCATTTCAAATGGTCAGGTCCGCATGGCAAATTTGTCGGTCATCGGGTCACATAAAGTTAACGGCGTATCAGCTCTGCACAGTGACATCATTAAAAATAGCATCTTTAACGGATTCTATCAGATTTGGCCGGAAAAGTTCACAAATGTTACAAACGGTATTGCGCATCGCCGTTGGTTGTGCCAATCTAACCCTGAGCTTTGCGAATTGCTCAACGACTGCATCGGCGATGGATACGTTAAAGATGCAATGCAGCTTTCAAAGTTTAAAAAATTTGCAGACGATGAAAGCGTTTTAAAGCGCTTGACAGAGATAAAACAGGTCAAAAAGAAGCAGTTTGCTGATTACGCATTCAAGAAAGAGGGCGTTGTAATCGATCCGAACAGCGTTTTTGATGTGCAAGCCAAGCGTATGCACGAATACAAACGTCAGCTTCTGAATACGATGAATATCATCGCTTTGTATGCGGAGTTGTTGGATAATCCGGATAAGGATATCCAGCCGCAGACGTTTATTTTCGGGGCAAAAGCAGCCCCCGGTTATTTGCGTGCAAAACAGTTTATCAAATTGATCTGTTACCTTGCAGAAGATATTAAAAAGCATCCGAAAGTCCATGAAAAACTGAATGTCGTTTACATGGAAGACTATAACGTTTCGATGGCTGAAAAAATGATCCCTGCGACGGAAGTCAGTGAGCAAATTTCGCTTGCGGGCAAAGAGGCGAGCGGCACCGGCAATATGAAATTTATGATCAACGGTGCGCTTACGATCGGAACATTAGATGGCGCAAATGTTGAAATGAGCGAAGCTGTAGGGCAAGATAATATTTTCATTTTTGGTTTGCGCGCGGATGAGGTCGAGGAGATGTGGTCGAAAGGTTATAATGCAAGTCTGCAATATAATCAGAACCCACTGATCCGCAGAGTCGTCGAGATGCTGTTACGTGGTTTTAATGGCGAATCGTTCTCTGAGATTGCCAATTATCTCTTAACGGGTACACCGGTTGCTGATCCGTATATGTGTATGGCCGACTTCGAGTCTTATCATTTGACGCAGAAAAAGGTAAAAGATCTCTATCGGTTAGAGAAGATGCTGTGGGCAAAGATTTCACTCAACAATATTGCAAGCGCCGGCATTTTCTCTGCGGACCGCAGCATTAAGGAATATGCAGATAATATTTGGCATTTAAAATCACTCAAAGCTTAATTTTTATGATATGAATATCTACTATAATCCCTTAGACATGCGTTGTAAAAGCATTATTGGCGGGATTGAGCAAAATCAAAATTTAGAAATCCGTGTTTACGGTATGAGTAATGAGCCTTGTCTGTTCGTCCTTTCCAGGGACGGACAGTCTGGGGCTCAATATTTGCATATGGACAAAGTTGCGGACGGTTGGAAATTGCTCTTAAATCTGCCGGATCCGGGCTTATATTTTTATTATTTTCAGTTTGGGAACGAGAAAACCGCCGGTTGTGGAAAATTCCGTAATCTGGAATTTTCAGAATCAGTCATCGCATATCAGATTTTGGTTTATGAAAAAGGCTTTAACACCCCTGAATGGTTCAAGGGTGGGATCATGTATCAAATTTTCCCGGATCGATTTTATCGCAGTGGCGCGGTTACGGTATCTCCGGAAAAATGGCTGCACGCACATTGGAATGAAGCCCCAGAATATCGAATGAATGCGGAAGGGAAAGTTCTCAACAATGATTTTTTTGGTGGCAATATCCGCGGTATCATCGAAAAGCTTGATTACTTACAGGGTCTGCATGTTACGATTTTATATCTAAATCCGATTTTTCGTTCCTTTTCCAACCATCGTTATGATACCGGGGATTTTATGGAAATCGATCCGACATTTGGGACGGAAGAGGAATTTGCGCAACTTGTGGAAGAATGCCGCAAGCGCGGTATCCGTATCATCTTAGATGGAGTATTCAATCATACCGGCGATGACAGCTTGTATTTTAATAAATATGGTCGTTATCCGAGTGTAGGAGCTTATCAATCAAAGGATTCAGAGTACTATGCGTGGTATAGTTTCATTCAATATCCGGATAAATATCACGCATGGTGGGGAATCGATAATTTGCCTGCTGTAAATGAGGAGTGCCCTTCGTACGCTGAGTACATAACGGGTGAAAGCGGCGTCTTAAAACGTTGGCTTAAATATCCTCTAGGTGGATATCGTTTGGATGTAGCGGATGAACTCCCGGATGAATTTATTGAAAAAATTCGAACGGCTGTAAAGGATATGGATACTGAGGCCATCGTTTTAGGTGAAGTTTGGGAGGATGCTTCAAACAAGATCGCCTATAGTAAACGGCGAAAATATTTTTGGGGAAAAGAGCTGGATAGTGTTATGAACTATCCGCTAAAAGATGCGATCATACAGTTCATTATGAGTAACAATACGACGATGTTCCGCCAAACCGTTGCAATGTTGCGCGATAATTACCCGAAATCTGTATTGGATTCGCTTATGAACATTCTTGGAACACATGATACAGCGCGCATTTTGACTGCAATGGGCGGAATTCATGCCTTTACGAAAGAGGAGATGAGCCGTACATGGATGGATGCAGAAACCCGTGCCGTTGCCAAGGAGCGGGTAAAAGCAGCGACGGTTTTATTATTTACCGTTTTCGGGGTGCCATGCATCTATTACGGTGATGAAATTGGAATGGAGGGCTATTCAGATCCATTCTGTCGGTTCCCTTTTGATTGGGACCATATGGATATAGATATGCTTGAGCATTTTCGTCGCCTTGCAGAAATACGTTCATCTCTTTCGGTATTTTGTGACAGCGATTATACGGAGTTATTTGCGGATGAAAGTTGTTTAGTATTTGAACGGCGAAAGGGCAAAGAGGTTGCTGTTGTTATCATGAATCGTGGTTACAAAAAGTACGAATTATCTTATCGAGGGAAACTTTTTGATCTTTTGCATGGCAGACTGCCGTTTACAGATCATTATACAATAACGCCGCAAATGTATACAATTTTAAGTAATAAACCCATATAAATGTCCTATATGAATAGTACTATGTTTAACATAATTAAGGTTTATTTATGAAACTGTTTCGGTCATTTCTTGCCGCTATCCTTTCGTTCATTTTACTTTTACTTGGAGGATGCTCAGCTTTCGTATTGCGAACCGAGTTGCCGGTAAAGGTTCATTTGCAGTATAATAGTGCAGGTGATGTGTCTCAAGGAACGGACATTTTTACACGCAGGCAGGATGCGGTAGTTTCGTTAGTCTCTATCGGAAGTTTTTCTGCGGAGATGGAATTTGGAACGATCGTCAACGTAACATCTGGTGTTATCATCAATCGGGAGGGCTATGTCCTTTCGACAGAGTTTGCCGCGCGGCCAACATATGTGGACGAAAACGGTGAAACATATACCGGTACATGGACGGCCGTATATGCTGTATTACCGGAGGCATATGGGGCTAATAATGCACTCTATCGATTGGAAATCGTCAATTTGGATGAGGAGAGCGGACTCTCCCTATTTTTGTTTTATGATCAATTTTACATTTCTGAAAATGATGGCGCCGAAGTTGAGGGATTTCCGATCGTCGCTGAATTTGCGTCAGCGGACGTACCCGGTCAAAGTTGTTTTGCTATTGGAAATGCCGTCGGCAATGTAATCAATGAAGTACAATTTCCATATATTGCAGAATATTTTTATCGTTCGGTGACGAGTGGCATTGTGGCTTTCGTTGACGATGTCGACGATTCTCTTTTTATCACGGCCGCCGTAAGTCCGGAAATGTATGGCGGCGCAATTTTGGATCAAAATGGCTATATGATTGGCCTGATTTCTGAAAAATTGCAGCAAGTTGATGAGGGGGGCAACTGGACATTTACTGAAAATGCGACACGTGGAATCGGCGTAAAATCTTTACTTGATTATCTAGAGAAAGTTTCTGCAAAATTGCAAATTCCGATTCCATATACAGTTGCAATCTCAGAGGTGGCAGAATGAGAAAATTTTATCGATCATTAAAAATTTGCGCATGGATTCTCGCCATAAGCAGCAGTCTCATTTTTATGTTTTCAGCATGCGCAAATTCTGAGAGAAATCAAACAATTTTCAACAACCGTCATGAAATTGAATATACGCCGACATCTTCACGGGATACAGATTTTACAGAAGCATATCAAGTTGCTGCAGAGAGCGTTGTTACCATCCAAATTACGCGGCCTAATGGTGAATTATCCTACGGAAGCGGCTTTATAATTGATGATTCAAACGGGTATATTTTAACATCGGCTTCACTTGTTGTCGATATGAATACGCAGCTGTCATTGTCTGTGACTTTTGCAGATGGTAATTCTGCTGTTGCAAGTTTATATGGCTACAGTGCTAAGGGACCTTTCGGATGGTTTTATCGGGTAGGAGAAGGCGTTCCGGATTTTGCGGTTGCGAACGCAGATATTGCGGTTTTATCCGTTGACGGAACCGCAGAAGGCAAATATACTTCGCTGATGGGGCAGGAATGCAGTATACCGCAGGCATTGTCGTTTGCCGATTCTGACGTATTAGAGTATGGGGAAAATTGTTTATTGATTGGATGCATTCTCAATGATCAAGGTGTTCGGTCAGGATTTGCTTCATCTGGCATTATTTCTAAGCCATTTAATACACATGCATCAGCATTTGATTATGCAGATGGGAGTCACTTTTTTGACGGATCTTTTACTTATTTGATTCAAACGAGCGTCCAAACAAATGTTGGGAATGAAGGCGCTCCGTTACTAAATGCGGAGGGAAAAGTTATCGGGCTGATCAATCGTAAAGCGGAAACGACCGCGCGTTATGCACAAAGTGATGCTTTTGGAATTTCTTTTGCAATACCATCTTCCAATATTCGAGATATTCTTGCGGAAGCAGCACTTGAAATTGTGTATGAAGAATCGTCCGCAACATCAAATGCGGGAGACGGTATCATTCAAAATGCCGATACAATTGAGATGGCAACAGACCCCGTTGCCCAGATATTGATGCGCCGTCGCCCAGCCGTAGCAAATATGATTAGTGAGTATATTGGCAGCACTGACTATTTTGTCGCTTCGGCGGCATCTGAAGTTGTTTTTTCTAAACAGGGTTATGATGTTGATCAAAAGGCAACGAATGCACAGTATATCGCCGGTAATAATTTGGACAAAACAGTTAAAATTATTGTTTACTTTGATCATATCGGCAGCGAATCGGTCATCGGATTGTCAGAAGGCAGCGGTTTCCTTGTCGATACAGACGGAACTGTTTTAACGAACTTACATGTGCTTAACAAATTAGCTGAACAAAATCAAATAGCTACAGGAAATGCGAATACAACAGTTGATTTAAACGGAATTTCTGTGTACTGCGTATTTGAGCGCGGAACTGATTTATTGGGGAGATTTATCTTGTTACCAATGGATATTGTTGCGTATCAGCAACAAGGAGATCTTGCCGTACTGCGTTTCCAAAATACAATTCGCACAGAGACCGAGTTCGGTGTAATTGATGGTTTTATTGAGGCTTGCGAATTATATTCAACTTTGCCTGAACGCAGTGAAAAGGTTTATGCGATCGGCAACGGTGTTGCTTATGGCGTTGCTATTTCGTCCGGCGTCGTATCTGTACCCAATTTTGCGAGATACAGAGATGAATATGGTTATGACATGATTCAAACAGATTGTCCAATCAACGGAGGTAATTCAGGAGGTCCGTTATTCGATGCATCCGGTCGCGTTGTCGGTATCAACACGCTAGGTCTTGGCGGCGAGCTCGTATCTGACTATGGGTATGAAAATGTCAGTTGGGCAATTCCTGCGTCTTATGCGGTATCTTTTTTGGAGGCCGTGGAACACAATCAAAGCGGAAACGGCGTCATTATTTTATAAATTCGGCAAGCGTGATGACGTCATCGACAGGATGAGCTTTCAAGAGATCATCCAAATCACGATACCCGCAAAGCTCAGGAATCAAGTCGTAAAAACTGCAATTTTTGTCGAGACGCACGACGCGATAACCGAGATCAACGAACAGCTGAGCATACGCATTGCCAGACTGCCGAGCCTTGAGAACCTTAACATAAAAACGAATCATAAAAAATAAATCTCCAGCGAAGGCCGCCACTCGTAAATTTTTTATTTGACGCGAACACTGCGTAAAATACACCAAACACTGCGTAAAAGTCGCGACTTATCGAATAGATTTGATAATCCCATCGACAGCTGCCATAAAGGCATTGACTTCACGAACCGACATTACAAAGTACGAAGGATTATTCACCCGCGAACGATCACACAACAAAAGGGGACTTTCCTTGTAAAAACGTTCGCAATATTCGGGAGTAAACTTTTCTGAATTGATCAACTCAACAATCCGAGCTTGCGCAGGACTCAAAATGGCTTCATTCATACTCCCAAACGGCAGAACCAAGCTCCAACTCCACATACAACCGCTCCGCAATATAAAGATCCAATGAAGGATACTTCCGGCGTAGGGAAGAAGAAGAATACCAGTCGACAAAACAATCATCAATAATATCCGAGAGGATAAAAATCCACAACTTACGATCAGAACCATCGATCCCATCAGGAACTTTAACTTCAACCATCACAAAACACCTCCAAGAATTTTTAACACCTATATGTGTTATATAAAAAGTATATAACACATATAAGTGTTTGTCAAGCAAACAGACACAAAAAAGTGTAAAATCATCAAAAAAAATAGAAGGTATAAAAATGAATATAGGAGAAGCCCTTAAATACCAAAGAAAAATCAATAACCTAACCCAGGGACAACTCGCAAAAGAAACGAAAATATCTCAACAAAATATCAGCCGGTGGGAAAGAAACGAAAAAATACCGAACATCAATTTTTGCATTAAATTAGCAGATTATTATAAAATCACCCTTGATGAATTAGTCGGAAGAGACCTAAGCTCATAAAAAAAACCCAAAACTAAGGAGAAAACAATCATGAACAAAGACCTTTACAAAAAGATTATTGAAATGGAAGATGAACTCGAAATTATCAATCTTAGCAAACTTAACACCACAGGCAACAACAGTTACTTAGGCGGGGGAATGTTTGACGGACAACTTGACCAAGCTACATACGACCAAATCAAAGAAATCGACGACAAAGACCTTGATCGATATCTAAAAATAAGAAACGCTTACAACATCGAAAAAACCAAAAGCTATGTGAAGTTCTTTTTTGTATTAGCAGTGATTGGCATCGTAATAAGCATAATTGCCATACTGCCAGCCCTATCAACCATCATACAGCTCATGACAAGGGCGACCTTTTAGGGCCATCAGATTGAAAATCCATGGAAATTTGCTCACCCTCAAAGCCGGTATCGGGGTTTTCCTTTGCTAAGCGCTGAAACTCTGCCATCTCGGCATAACGCTGGTATGCCTGAACGGCGCCATGCTCCTGCGCGTCCACAAGCTGCGCAAACGCTATGTAAGCCTTATAGTTGCGCATGTAATCGCGGCCATATCGACGGGCAAGCAGGCGCAACGGAAGGCCTTGCAATATGTCATCGATCAGCGAATCGGTGATTGATCCTTCTTCGGCTGTCAGTGTCTCCCAAAAGCTCACAGAGTCACAGACAACGGATTCTTTCGGATAGAGTACCTTGTCTGTCTCTCGCTCATGGGTGAGATACTTGTACATCTCTTCTAACGAACTTTTAACAGGCTCTCCAAGCGTGTTCTGATCGCTCTTGATGGTATCTTGAATCCCTTTCAAAGCTCTCGGATTCTTAAACACGCAAAGGATGTGATAGTGCGGTTCAACACCGTCTTTATCGTGGTAAATATAAGCATAATGCTCGCATTGATTGAGCAGGGGAGCAAACTCCGCAACAGAAGCATACGTAACAAGAGACCATTGACGAGACCTTAAACCATGTACAGCCATAAAACAATCCTCCAACGCTGACAACTCCAGCCAGCTATTACCAGCTAACTAATTCCGCTTTGAACACTTTACTAACTATGGCCGAAGTATACGTATTCAAAGCGGAGAGAAGGTGAGACACTTTTAATAAAAGATTTCTCACACTCTTCAAAAAAACCAAAACAACATACACAACAGCATATACCAACACATATATACCGATACAGCAACATACAACAAATTATTGGACATAAGGTAAATACAATAATTAAGCTAAGACCAACAAAGCGAACACATCATACAAACGATACAAAGAGCCAACACACCAACAACAGACGAACAAAACACACCAAACAAGACGAACAGCGACACACGCACAGCGACACCATGACGCAGTATGGTGTCGCTACCGCGCTGACGCGCGGTTGAACCCCCACGCCCTGCGGGCGTGCGCCCCTACAAGGGGCTATCGGGCTAATAAGGGAAAGGGGGACTACTCACTATACGCGCCCCCGAGGGAGCCCCTGAAGGGGCCCCCTCCTTCCGGGCGCTCGCCGATGCTCTCATGGTATAACCCACTTTACAATAGTCCAAGTAGCAAATACAGCAAAACCAACCGTCAGAAACAACTGAATAAACGGTACTCCCATGATCTCAAGAGTAAGCAAACCAACAACACCATTATCAGAGACCATAACAGCACCAATACCGTACAAAAACTCAAAAAAATTAGTACCGTCATATGTAAAATCAGGAGCAATTCCTAACCCATCGGGGAAAAGCTCAGACGCCTCATCAGACGGAAGCAAGTACAAAAAGCTAACAGCCGTAAGGCCAAAAGAGTCAACATATTCGGGGACATAAACAGCCTGAAAAGCCTGCTCCAAAGAAGGATCATCCTCACCTTCGACAGGGACATAAGTTAAAATATACAACGTTTCTCCGACCAAATCAGGATGAGAAGCAGCCACAGATGAATTAGAGGGCAAAACTTCCGTTGTTTCAGTAAAAATATACGAATAAATCGTAGGATCACCAACACCAACCGGAATAGCTTCAAGATCACCAGTGCCAACAAAGTCTTGAGCGCCTAAAATATCGCGAGGGCGTAAAACATCAGGGAAAAACGGTTCATCATCGCCCCAAATTCCAGAACCGCCACCACCTGAATAAATTTGGACATATCCATAATCAACAGAAGGACAAACCATAATTAACCCCCTGCAAACATTTTAAGGAATATCAAACCAATAAAAACGAACAACAACACATTCATCATATCACCAATTGAAAGAGTGCCAAAGATCGGATAACTCAAAAATGTTTGTATCGGCGTGATAAAAAATATAAGCGGATTGCTCAGATCGCCATCATCACCGGGATCAGGATCCGGGTCAGGATCGACTGGCGTATCATCCATAATCCAATGTGCATAAAAAGTATAAGAGTCAACAGAAGGAGTAAACTTATCCAGATTGATGCGCCCGCCTTGAGCAGTCACCCAGCCATCAAAAATATAGCCATCACGGGTAGGGGGATCAGGTCTCAAATCAACCGGAATGACTTGACCTACAGAGACAGACACAACATAAGTATCAAGGCCATCCGAGAAAGTACCGCCATCAGCGTCAAACGTTATAGAAGAGAACGAGGACAACGGCTCATAACGGGCATAAAACGTAACATTCGAAGTGACAACATAAGTCGATACATCAATAACCTCGCCATCCGGGGTCAAAGACCAGCCTAAAAATTCATACCCTTCTTTAATGCAAGACGGAATATCGACAGGCGAGGAACCGCTTAAAACCTCCTCTGACAACGACATATCCGTCGAATCAGCACCCTGCGGGTCATAAGTAACAACATACGTTTGAACAGGAACCCACAAGGCATAAAACGTCACATCAGAAGTAACGGTATACGATGTTAAGTCAACAGCAGAGCCGGAAGAGGAAAGCGACCAGCCAGCAAACGTATAGCCATTACGGACGACCGTTGGAGGGAAAACAGGGTGATTACCTTCCGTCACTGTCTCCGTCAAAAAACCAGTAGACAAAGAACCACCGTTTACGTTATATGTAACGGTATACTCAGTCGGAGGATCCGGCGTCCCTTCGTCAATAGAGGCATAATCCGAAAGCTTGATCGCGTTTTTTCTTAAAAATTGAATCAGCCCCTCCGGGTAGAACGAAGCCTGCGGGATCTGAATCAAGCGGAACGCCTGACGACTCCAGCGAAGTGCAGTAGTCGGGATCCCAAGATAAACAGGAATCGGATTTACAGACGGAGCCGACTGGCCAACCGGAATGAAATATCGCAGATAAAAGTTGCCGGCACCCGAAGAGGACATATCTTCCATATACATACGGCCAAACTTATAGCCATAGTAAAAATCAACATAAAAGTCAAAATCGTAGTCAGCATTAATATCCGAACTAAAATAAAGAGGATTAACAGGATCATAAAACAGCCATGTACCGGCGGGAGAAGTCGGTTCAATACCGTCGAAATCAGAGGCGGGGAACTGAGTACCGGCCGATACATCCGAAGGCAAAGTATCGGACCAAGTTAAATCAGTATCATTCCAAGTTGTCTGATCTGATACCTTAATTGCATTTGATTGTAAAAAGGACAGCAGCTCCGAAGAACTCGTCCCAACAGGGAAGAACAACAAACGATAAGAAGGAGAATCCCAAAAACCATCTGCATAATGAACGGATAGACCACCACCCGAATCATACGCCAAACTCTTCATGCTTGGAATATAAGCAAGACCAATATAAAGGGAACCGAAGTTATTATAATCAAGCGAAAAAGGAACGGAGGCCGTAAAAGAGGAATCCCAAGAAAGGACATCCTTCAAAAACCAAACACCGGACAAAACCGAAGTATCCGCAATCGAGGAAACATAAGGCACAAAAGGCTCAGCCGGAGGAGTAAAAGGGTAATAATCATTTACATCATCCGACCGTTTACTCGCCAAATCGTGCAAGAGCGCAAGAACCTCATCCGACAGCGAATCATCTTTTAACTCAATATGCCAGTACTTATAGTCCCGGCTCAACCAACGTTCCGCGGAAGGTTTAGAAGCGTCAAAAACCGTTGTAAACTGTCCAAGCTGAGACTGAACACGAATCTGCGTCTCATCAAAATGGACAGAAAAAACACCGCCGGAAAAAGCCATACGCTCCTCATACCCGAAAAAGACGGTAAAATCATTCATATCATAAGATTCACCGGCGTACTTTTCAAGCAAAGTCAAAGTGTCCGGAAAATTCCAAACACCATCGACCGTATCAAACGGGCCTACAGCCGCCGAGACCTTTTTATTTTCACCCCAAACGATAGGGGAGATCGCAGCTATAATTGCAGACGCAACGACCAGCAAAGCCAAAAGAACTGAACCAATCACCGCGAATACCTTTTCTTTTTTCATGGTTAACCTCCCATCTTTTCCGTGCCGTCCACAAAATCTGTATAACCTTGCTCCAACATCCGCTTGAATCGGCGGTCATCATATTTGTAGGGGACTTTTGCAAAAAACCAAAATGTTTTGATCTTTCCGTTTGCCGTCTCAAACTGCACACGACGAGTAGCAGCTTCTTTGCCGATACCGAACCGCGGAGGCGTTAAACGCTTTTCGCATGCCTCGGCCGTCTCATAGACAGCACCGCGCAACAAAGCCCAACGACGAAAGAACACTTTACAACCTTTCATACAGACATACAAATCGGATTGCTCGCGAATCTTGTCCCATAAGCGGTTTAAATTCTGAACATTGCAATGCACGTTTGAGTCGCCGAGGTGACGGCTCAACGCTTGAAACAACGGCGCGCCGCCGTAACGTTTCACAAGCTCCGTTGCATACTGCGAAGGGAAATAAACACCCGCATCAGAGATATAATAATCGAGGCCGTCGGGATACGGATAAACAAATTTTTTGATCTTGTTATCCGCAAAATTTTTATATTCGTTCCCGCCGATTTTCCACACATTCGCATCGAACGGAAAACACTTAAAACGCTTTTTCGGGTCACTGTAATTGATATTTGAAATATAATTCTTTCGCTTAGCGTTTACAGCGATACAGAAAGCCATATCTTTACCGCAACCACGCAAACCGGTTACGATCACATTTCCACGATCGAACAACTTCAAAAAATAACGGCGGTTTACTATCGATATAATGCAAAATATCAAAAGCACCGCCAAAATCGCAACAAGTATCCAAATCATAACAACCTCTTAACAATACGCCAAACAACGATCAAAGGCAACAAAATCAAAAGGCAGACGCAAAGCGCCGCCAAACCTTCAACGATCAGCTGACCGTACATCGTGCCCTCAACCGAACCGCCGAACACGAGATTCGTTATCAACGTTACAAGATCTTGATACATATACTCACCTCAAAAAAATACGCGGGGCGAAGAACAACGCCCCGCGCCTAACCATGGCCGGTGGAGGGTCCGGCCGGAGTATGAACTTAACCGCGGAAATGCAAGAAGTTCTGAATCACACCCATCAGCAGGAAGAAGATGGAAACGGCGAGACCGCACACGGCGAGAATGCCGAGGAAAGTCAGCGTACTTGCTTCAGCATCCCAAAAGATAGACATAATCGTCGGGAGAAAATCCGCAATCCATTCACCGATACCCGCAAAAACATTCGTAACAGCAGCAACCATAAAAACTACACCTCAAATTATTTTGTATTCGAATCGGCAGGCCGAGAAAAAACGCGCGCAAATATTTCCCCAACTTCCGTTTCGTGCTTCTTCATAAAAACTAAATTATCTTTTATAAACCGCGCCAACTTCGGTCCGTTATTTGATGCCACAATTTCAGCCAAACGCTTTTCAAACAGTTCCAAAGTCATCGATTTCATTTCCTTAATACGCTTCATATCAGACACCACGGACACAATCATTACAGCCAAAAGAACGATCAAAAAAACAACCGCTAAAACTTCCATGGCTGTTATCTCTCGTCAGCTTCGGCAAGCGTGATCACGTCATCGACAGAATGAGCTTTCAAGAGATCGTCCAGATCACGATACCCGCAAAGCTCAGGAATCAAGTCGTAAAAACTGCAATTTTTGTCCAGACGCACGATGCGATAACCGAGATCAACGAACAGCTGAGCATACGCATTGCCAGACTGCCGAGCCTTGAGAACCTTAACATAAAAACGAATCATAAAAAATAAATCTCCAGCGAAGGCCGCCACTCGTAAATTTTTTATTTGACGCGAACACTGCGTAAAATACACCAAACACTGCGTAAAAGTCGCGTTTTACGCAGTGTTTTGTGCGTCTTGTTTCTCCACTACTAAAGCAACAAACATGCTTGCGTTATCCACTACCTCAAAAATTTTCTTAGCGTTTCTCTTTAAGTAAATTTTTTAAACCATTGCTTTTTTTCGAGCATTGCGTTATAATATCGGTATGGCTGAGACCTTTTATCAAAAACGGAATATTAAAAATTTGGAACGCATCGAGGCTTTAAAAAGTGATTTGCCGCCGTTTGTTGAGGATTATTTTTTAGGCATTGAAAACCAAACGAGCACACTGACGCGCCTTAATTACGCTTACGATTTGCGTATTTTTTTTGATTTTCTTTCCAAAAAGTGCTTAAATGGCAAAAATGTTCGAGCAATCACTTTAAGTGATCTTGAAACAGTTTCAAGCCATGACATTGAACGATTTTTGAGCTATTTAACCCACTATGAGTTCCGAGGAACCTACGAAACTTGCAACGAACGAGCAAAAGCCAGAAAATTATCAACGGTTCGAGCGTTATTTAAGTACTTTTTCCGGAAAGATCAAATAAGTGTCGATAATGCCGCTAAAGTTTCCATGCCAAAATTGCATGAAAAAGAAATCATTCGCTTAGAGGCAAATGAAGTTGCTGATCTCCTTAATTGTGCCGAGACTGGCAGCGGAATGAGCAATCATCAGCGTGCTTTTCATGAAAAAACGCGCATTCGAGATGTTGCTATTCTTACGCTGTTTTTGGGGACAGGGATTCGTATCAGTGAACTGGTTGGATTGAATAATGAAGATATAGACTTTACAACGAATAGTTTTAAAGTTATAAGGAAAGGCGGAAATCAAGCGATCCTCTACTTTTCCGAAGAAGTTGCTGATGCTTTGGCACAATATTTAGCTTATAAGGAAGAAGATAAAAATACACCGGAGAATGAACACGCCCTGTTTTTGTCAATTAAAATGCACAGAATCAGTATTCGTGCTGTTGAAAATTTAGTTAAAAAATATAGCCGTATCGTTTCGCCGTTAAAAAAAATTTCCCCCCACAAATTGCGCAGCACTTACGGGACGCAATTGTATCGCGAGACAAAAGATATTTATGTTGTTGCTGATGTTCTTGGGCATAAGGATGTTAATACAACAAGAAAGCACTATGCTGCAATCAGTGAGGATATTCGACGCAATGTGGCGGACAAAGTAAAATTGCGCGAACCTCCCAAAAGTGATTAATTTTATCAATTTATATTAAACATAGTACTCTGTAAAAATGGGAATTCGAGAAAATATTGATTCTTACGGATTAAAGGAAAAGATATACATCTTGCAACCGGATTTCAGTGACAATCATGCCACCGCTTTGCGGGATGAAGCGATTTCTTTGATCAATAGCGCCGGTGCTCTTTATGCCGGAACAATTTTTCAAAAGGTTCGTGAAATAAATCCGGCAACGGTGATCGGCGCCGGTAAATTGCAAGAACTGCGCTCCCGTTTGAATGGGTTGGATGTAACAATTCTCTTTAATGGTGAATTATCACCTTCACAGACATTAAACATCTCCGCTGCCCTAGACAATAAAAAGGTAATCGATCGCACTACGCTTATCTTAGAGATCTTTGCACGCAATGCAAAAAGCAGTGAAGGTAAATTACAAGTCGAACTCGCGCAGTTACAATATTTGTATCCGAGACTCAAGGGAAAGGGTGAGGCACTTTCACGACTTGGCGGCGGGATCGGAACGCGTGGGCCAGGGGAAACAAAGTTAGAAACAGATCGTCGTCGTATTCGTATGCGAATTTCTTACTTAAAAGAGCGATTAGAGGCGATGAAAAATAGTCGTGACCTAATCAATGCACGCAGAGAGAAAGAAGCTGTACGCCGTATTGCCTTAGTTGGGTATACAAATACTGGTAAATCAACCCTCCTCAATTTCCTGACGGGAGCAAACGTACTCGCTGAAGATCGATTATTTGCAACATTAGATCCTACGACACGCAAGTTCACGATCGAGGGCATCGATTTCATGTTGACGGATACAGTTGGTTTTTTGCGTGAATTGCCCCATAATTTAATTTCAGCCTTTCATTCCACGCTAGAAAGTGCACTATATTGTGATTTGGTATTGATTGTTTGCGATGCAACATCTGATTTTAATATGCAATATGAAACAACATTGGAAACATTGGAAAAATTAAACTGTAGGGTTCCTCATCTTGTCGTCATGAATAAGTGTGAAACGATCGAATCGTTCGAAGATTACCCCCATGATGCGATTTTTATTTCTGCCAAGCAAGGTGTCGGGATCGAGCGTTTAAAGAAAGAGATTTTAGCACGTTTTTCATCGGAACTTGTCGTTCGGCGTCTGCGTATTCCATATACACGTATGAGCGAATATACCCGTATTAAAAAATATGCAACGGAATATGGTTTTCGCTATTTGGATGACTGCGTTCAATTGACTGTTCGCATTCCGCAGATCTATTTAAAAAAGTTTGTAACTTTTTACGACGAAAATTGAAATCAACCGTATAAACAGAAACGGAGACTTTGTTAAAATGGAATGGAAGCCCACAGGCTTTGCCTGTGGGCTTCCATTTTCGGGCAGTTAGCCTGTTTGCTACTTGTCTGCGCAAGTCGCAATAGGTGATGTCCCCTGCCACGTATTGGTTGCTTGTGACCCGTTAACGGGTCTTCTGTAGTTACTTTACCTTCGCCTGTAACTTCGCTCCTCTTTTAATATTTTTGTTTCTTCTTTTTTAGCGCTTACCTGCTAAAGATGGAGGCCGGCTCTAAAGAACCGGCCTCCATCTTTTTTATAATTAACTTTAACGAATCCATTCTCGGAGCAATGTGACACTGTTGTCAGAAAATGCTTTCATTTCCTCAGGGCTGAGTTTTTTATAAGAAAGCATAGCGAGATAATAGACCTGATTGGCAACAAATTTTTTCTTTTCGTCTTCTAAGCCCATAAATGCCTGTATAACAGGATTTGCCGTATTGATGATTAAAGTCATGTCGCGGTCAGCATTGGCCCCTGCAAGGCCGTAAAAGGCGTTCATTTCACCGAATCTGCGAGACATCTCGGAAACATTGATAATAGCTGGAATCTCGGTGCTTTTAAGCATTTCTGCTTTGACAGAAATCGTTGTATTATTGAGAGATGCTCGAAAGGCTTCAGTGAGTGCTTTATTTGTTTCAGCATCAGTAGCGCCTTCTTTCAATGCAGCATCGATGTCAGCATCAATACGCAAGAAACGATATTTGCCGGATTCTTTAAACTCGAGATAACTCAGAAAATGTGGATCGATGAACGTATCGCAGATGATGGCATTTAATCCGGATTCGCGGAACAAATGGATGTACTGCGCCTGTCCGACTTCATCAGAAATATAGTAGATAGTGGTTGGCTCCTTCGCCTCGTCATGATTCGCCTCGGAATCCTCTCTTTTTTCTGCAGCTTCTTCCTCAGCGTTTTCTTTGACAGGTTTTGTTATAGGCGTTGTCTCTCCATTCACAAATTCGGCAAGCGTGCAGTATTTTCCGTTCAGATCCTTATAAATGATGCAGTCTTTAACGCGGCTGTAAAAATCTTCATCCTTTATGCAGCCCAATTTAACAAAGACAGAGATGTCATTCCAGCAAGCTTCAAATTTTTCCCGGTCAGTTTTATAGAGTCCGGTCAATTTATCGGAAACTTTCTTCGTGATATGTTTAGAAATTTTCTGAACTTGCCGATCGTTTTGCAAGAAGCTGCGCGAAACGTTTAAAGGAATATCCGGACAATCGATCACACCGTTTAAAAGGAGCAGATACTCGGGGATCACCTCTTTAATGTTATCGGCAATAAAAACTTGATTGCAATATAATTTGACTTTTCCGCGTTCCAGCTCGACCTTACTCTTCACTTTCGGGAAATACAGGATCCCCTTTAAGCGAAAAGGATAGTCCATATTCAGATGAATCCAAAAAAGAGGATCATGATAGTCGTGGAATGTCTTTCGATAAAAATCTTTATATTCTTCTTCTGTACAATCTTTGGGCGCCTTTAAGTAAAGAGGTTGCGTATCATTCAATGCTTTATCATCTTTACCGGTAAAGTTTAGATAAATCGGATATGGCATAAAGGCGCAATATTTTTCAATAAGAGAACGGATAACGCCTTCTTCCAAAAATTCCTTTTCATCTTTAGCGATGTGCATGACAATACGCGTGCCGCGATTTGCCAAGTCACATTCCTCTATCGTATAGGTGCTCTCGCCGTCCGATTCCCAATGCACGCCAACGGCATTTTCGCGGTAAGATTTCGTAAAGATCTCGATATTTTCAGAGACCATATAAGCGGAATAAAAACCAAGCCCGAAGTGGCCGATAATACCTTCGCCGCCCGCCTTTTCGTATTTTTCCAAAAAATCCGCAGCGCCGGAAAAAGCGATCTGCGTGATGTATTTTTCGACCTCTTCTTCCGTCATGCCAATGCCGTTATCTTCGACAGTCAATGTGCCTGCCTCTTTATCAATGGCGATCTTGACATTATATTCTTGATCATCCGCGGCAGCTTCACCGAGGTCTGCAAGTTTTTTAAATTTTGTGATCGCATCGACTGCATTCGCTACGATCTCACGCAAAAAAATGTCTTTGTCAGAATAAAGCCATTTTTTGATGATCGGCATCATGTTTTCGCTAGAAATACGAATATTCCCTTGTTTAGCCATATTAACACCTCCGAATATTGAAAAGCCCCGCAAACGCGGGGCTTCTTTTTTAATGCATTAGTCGTTGTTTTTGTTTTGCAACATTTCCGCAATGGAAGCACCGCCAACGCCGCCTTCCGTCCATTCTCTGAATTCGTCTTCTTCCCGATTCTCTCTCGGCTGACGAGGCTTACGAGCTCTGCGCTCGCCCTTGTCCTTATCATCATCGCGACGGGAACGAACTTTCGTAACTTCCGGTTCAGGCAAAAGAGCTTTGATCGAAAGAGTCATTTTTTTGTTCGCTGGATCAAGCACAAGGATCTTTGCGTCGATTTCCTCCCCGATAGAAAGGACTGAAGTCGGATTCTCGAGCCATTCGTGAGAAATCTGCGAAACATGCACAAGCCCGTCTACACCGTTTTCTACCTCTACAAATGCGCCGAACGGAACGATGCGGACAACTTTACCGTGAACGACATCTCCTTCCTTATACTTTTCGGCGACAAGATCCCACGGCTGCGGCTGTAACTGTTTATAACCGATAGATACCTTCTTATTTTCCGCGTCTACTTTCAAAACCTTAAACTGATAACGCTTTCCGATCTCCAATACGTCGGTAACATTTTTTGTACCGGCCCAGGACAGATCCGAGATATGCGCGAGACAGTCAAACCCATTGACGGAAACGAACGCACCGAAGTTTGTAGCACGTTCGACTTTGCCTTCTACGACATCGCCGACGTGAATATTCGCAAAGAATTCCGCTTCCTGTTCCGCTTTCGCTGCGTCGCGAGCTGCTTTCTCCTCTTCGAGAATAACGCGCTGCGAGGCGATGATTTCCTTTTTCCGTTCCGACTTTTTGATTTCAAGAGCTTTCAAACGCAGTTTTTTGCCAACATATTTTTCAAGCTCTTTGACATAGCCCATGCGGATCTCCTTAGCAGGGACAAAAACCGAATAAGTCCCCATCGAAGCCGTAAGCCCGCCTTTGTTGAAGCCGGTGCAGATGACGTCAAATTCTTCGCCGTTGCTGATCGACTCGATCTTCTCCTCTTCCTCTTTCAGCTGAGCGATTGCTTTCTGCGAAAGGCGGACGGGATTCGATGCCGAAACGACCATAACTTCGATTTCTTCGCCGATTTTAGCGGCATAATCTTCCGGCTTATACTCATCGCACTCGATCTCGTCTTTTTCCAGCAAGATTTCCTTTTTGAAGAACGGTAACAACACAGCCACACCTTCGTCGGATGCCGAAGAAATGATCGCTGTCACAAGCTGACCTTTCTTTAATTTGGACTGGCCGTTATCCATCTGTGCAACGACTTCTTCCATTTCGTTCGTTGCTTTCACTTCTGTATTGTTTTCCATCTTAAAAAGAACCTCCTGCGTTTGCGTGTGCGGGGTAGATGCCCCGGACACAATGCCTACATTTTTAAATTTTTTGATTTTTTGAAACTCAAAGTCGCTCGCATCTGCAAGCCGAAACACATGTGCGCATCTTTCTCGGCAGATCTCATACAGCTTGTTTGTATTGCTGCTGTTGAGCCCCCCGATCACGATCATCGCATCGTTCTGTTCAGCAAGAGCTGCTGCTTCCTTCTGACGCTCCTTAGTAGTATAACAAATTGTTTTGAAAATCTCAACTGTTTTTCCACAAACTTTTTCAATATTTTGAAGAATTTTTTTAAATTTTTCTTCCGAACAAGTCGTTTGCGCCACAACAACAATTTTTTGCCCGAGCAGACTGCTTAAATCTGCGTTTTCATCTTCCAAGACAAGCACCCTTCCGTTCCCCCAGCCGCACAGGCCGATCACTTCCGGATGCGTTTTTTCTCCGATTACGAGAACCGTTTTTCCTATCGAAGTGCTGTTTCGCACGATTTCCTGCGTATGCCGGACAAACGGACAAGTGCAATCGATGATGCGGATCCCCTTTTGTGTGCAAGCTTCATAGACAAGACGTCCGACTCCATGTGAACGTAAAATAAGTGTCGCGCCTTGAGGGACTTCATCAACTGACTCTACTGTTATAATCCCGCGCGCACGGACAGCATCCGTTACAGACGGATTATGGATCAGCTCACCTAAAAGATAAACATTTTCCGGCTCAACCCGCATTGCGGTGTCGACAGCATGTTGCACGCCGCTGCAGAACCCGCTGCTCTTTGCAACTGTTACATTCATTGTCGCTTCTTCTTTTTCTTAGTAAACATTTCGATCGCCGTGCGCTTGGTTTCGAGCATCTTTTCGCGGATAATCTCCTCAGCCGCCTCATAATCTTCTGCGGTCAGACGGCGGTCATAGAATGCAGAGAGATCGATGGGATCGCCGACGAGGATCTTTGTACGACGGAATAAGCGGGTTTTATGCGGACACATGACCGGATAAACGGGAGCCTTTGCTTTGATCGCAAACATAGCAGCGCCGCCTTTCAATGGAAGCAGATCTTCATCCGTGCGGTTGCGCGTCCCTTCGGGAAACATAGAGATCTTGTCGCCGTTTTTTAAATAACGCAGGGCGGTCATAACAGCTTTTGCATCTTGACCGTCACGCGAGACGGGAATCGCCTCCACGATGTCGCATAAATGTGCCAAAAACTTATTTTTATAAAGTTCTTTTTTCGTGATAAAATGAACCTTTTCTCTAGTTGTGCACGCCATATGAACGATATCCCAAATGCGGTAATGATTACCCACCAATACGCAGGCGCCGTCTTTCACTTTTTCCTTCCCCACCAGTTTGAACGGGAACAAGATCTGCGTAACAGCAACCATAAACTTTTTCAGAAATCCGTATGTCAACATCTCGCTTCCCTCAGATCTTTTCCTGGATCTTCTGCTTTAAAAGCGCAACGACCTGCTCTACTGACATGTCCGATGTGTCGATCCATTCGGCATCCTCGGCGCGCCGCAGCGGCGAAACGGTACGCGTTGCATCATTGTGATCGCGCTCCTCGATCTCTCTCTTTACGACGTCAAAGCTGACATCAAATCCCTTGGTCTTTAATTCATCAAAGCGGCGTCTTGCACGCACTTCGACGGATGCCGTGATAAAAAATTTGCAATCCGCGTGCGGGAGAACGATCGTACCGATATCACGCCCATCCAGCACACATGAACATTCGGATGCGATTTTGCGCTGCATTTCCACCATTTTTTCACGCACACAGCGCAGCGCGGAAATATGAGATGCTGCCATCGAAACTTCCGGCTGACGGATCATTTCGGAGATATCTTCCCCATCTAATATTGTACGCTGTGCACCGTTTTCATAAACAACGTGTAAGTTGAGATTTTTTAAAAGCGGGCTTACATTTTCTTCTGTAAAATCATGCAACCCGGCGCGCAGCGCTTGCATTGCACATGCCCTGTACATTGCCCCAGTATCAAGATACAAAATATCGAGTTCCTTAGCCAGCTGTTTCGCAGCCGTGCTTTTGCCGCTTCCGGAAGGCCCGTCCAAGGCAACAGAAAAAAGAACGCGATCTTTACGGAGGCCGGCAGCTTTACGCAAATAGACATGTTTCGGCGCTTCCGCGCTTTCCACTAAAATCATCATGCGGATACACAGGGGCAGGGCGCCAACAATTTCCGGTTCAGCGGACGAGAAGAGCGCCGCACGGGCAAAACCAGCCTCACGAACTGCTTTGGCAGGATAGAGCGAATGAATATCGTTCGTATTGGAAAGTAAGATACAGACAATGTCCTTTTCCAGCAAATGATTCCTTTGGCTGATTTCATCCATCAATTCGCGGACAGCGCTGCGGATTTCCTCCGGAGTATCAGCTTCAGCGGATATTGCTCCGCGTATAGCGATTAACATAAAAACTCCTTAATATTGATCAATAATGTGTAACATACTACTCTATATAAAACATTAAATTGCATTTCCAGCGGCATATCCTGTTGCAAAAGCGATTTGCAAATTGAATCCGCCTGTAAAGGCGTCGACGTCGAGCAATTCTCCGCAGAACGCAAGCCCTTTATATTTTTTACATTGCATCGTCTTTGGATCGATCTCCTTTACATCAATTCCCCCAGCCGTAACGATTGCTTCTTCGACTGGGCGTAAGGATCGCGGCCATAAGGAAAAATCCTTTAATGTCCGCAATAATGATGCACGCTGTGCTTTTGAGACAGAATGTACAGGCGTAGTGGGCAGAACCGCACTTTGTTTGAGCACTGGCAGAATCATACGCTTTGGAAGTAACTCTTCAAGAACGTGTATGATTTGCTTGTTTTTATGCGAGTCAAATTCGCGCAGCAGTCGTTTGTCAAGTATTGCCGCGTCGAGAGCCGGTTTTAGGTCAAGAGATAAACGCACAGAAGAAAGCTCCCGCTCATTGATCACACTCGACATAGATAAAGCAATGGGCCCTGAGATCCCAAAATGAGTAAAGAGCATTTCGCCAAAAAATGAAGCAATTTTATGGCTATCCTGATATGCCGCAAGAGAAACATTTCTAAGCGATAAGCCCTGTAAAGATTCACAGTCAATGCACTCGATCCCGCAAAGCGCCGGACGCAAAGCCTTGATGTGTAAACCGAGATTGCGAGCAAAGATATATCCGTCCCCCGTGCTCCCTGTTGCTGGATAGGAAATTCCTCCCGTGCAGACAATCGCTGCATCAGCTTCCAGCATCCTTTTATCTGTTTTTATGCGAAACAGAGTACTTTGTAAAACTTCAATTTCATGCACTCGTTCTGTAAAAGAAAAGATAACACCTGCAGATCGACAATAATGCTCAAGACATTTCGTGACATCACTCGCTTTATCCGATGCAGGAAAAACACGGTTTCCTCGCTCTGTTTTTAGCCGCAGCCCGCCGTCTTCTAATAACTGCATCATTCGTTCCGGCGGAAATTGATATATGCAACTTTTTAAAAATTTAGCATTGTGTACGACATTTGGGAAAAAATCTTCTGCGGTCACATCATTCGTCACATTACAGCGTCCTTTTCCCGTGATGTAAATCTTTTTACCGGCTTTTTCATTCCGCTCAAGAACGAGAACCTCATGGCCGCGTATGGCCGCTGCGTATGCCGCCATCAATCCGGAGGCACCTGCCCCGATCACGATCACTTTCTTCATGGCAATTATCCAAAAATGCAGGCAGAGCAGAGTTTAGCTCAAGCTATCCCTGCCCTGCTGTACGATTATACCGGATATACGCCGCTGCCGTCGGCAAGGTTTTTATCCACCCCGTCTTTCGCAGCCTTGCGCCATTTAAAGAAGTTGAGCGCTACTTGTCCAAATACTGCATACGAGAGTATATCCTCTTCTTGTTCTATATATTCGGCAATTTCTGCCTTGAACTGTTCGTATTCCGGTTTCAAATCATCAGCCGGACGATAGGTAATGCGCTTTTCGTCCCCGATACATTTTTTAACGACATCGGGATCGGGTTCTGCAGGCAATTTGCCATATTCTCCGCGCAGAATGCCTTTAAATTCTTTGGTGACCATTTTATAGCGCTCACCGGAAAGCACATTTAAAACCGCCTGTGTTCCGACGATTTGGCTGGAAGGCGTTACGAGGGGCGGATAACCGCAATCTTTTCGCACATTCGGAACTTCCGCTAATACCTCTGCGAGTTTATCTGATTTACCCTGCTGTTTGAGTTGGGAGATAAGATTTGACAACATACCGCCGGGTACTTGATAAATGAGTGCGTTGATATCGATGGATAATACTTTAGGCGAGAGGAACCCGTCTTTTTTCAAACGTTCCGCTACCCCTTTAAAATGTTCCACGATCGGTAAAAGTTTATGGATATCGATACCCGTATCATAGGGAGTTCCGGCAAGCGTCGCAACCAACGGCTCCGTTGCAGGCTGGCTGGTGCCATTTCCGAGCGGAGACAGCGCACAGTCGACGATATCGACGCCTGCCTCAATCGCTTTCAGATTCACCATATCGCCCGTACCCGCCGTGTTATGCGTATGCAAATGCACCTTTGTCTCCGGCTTTAATTCCTTTTTCAGGCGGGATACAAGGTCATATGCGGTGTACGGCAATAGGAGATTGGCCATATCTTTGATGCAGATATTATCCGCCCCCATACTTTCCAGCTGTTTGGCAAGCTGCACAAAATATTCTGTCGTATGGACGGGGCTGGTTGTATAACTGATCGCCGCCTCACAGATCCCCCCATATTTTTTGATCGCCTTGATGGATGTTTCAAGATTTCGCGGATCATTGAGCGCATCGAATACACGAACGATACCGACACCATTCTCGATTGATTTTGCAACAAATTTTTCTACAACATCATCCGAATAATGGCGATACCCCAACAAATTTTGTCCTCGCAGGAGCATTTGGATCGGCGTCTTTTTGAGGTGCTTTTTCAGCGTACGGAGCCGCTCCCAAGGATCTTCATTGAGGTAGCGCAGACAAGTATCGAATGTTGCGCCTCCCCATGCTTCCAATGAATAATATCCGATCTCATCCAACTGTTCCAAAACAGGCAACATCTCTTCAGTGCGCATACGTGTTGCCGCTTGCGATTGGTGCGCATCTCGAAGGATGGTATCGGTGATCATGACTTTTTTTCCATTATTTTCAGCCATTACTATTCTCCTAATTTAATCAGACGGAATCGCAAGAAAGCGAAACTCCTCTTTCTTTTATCAACCGCCGAAGCAGGCCAATAAAAACCCTGCGGCGATCGCCGAACCGATGACACCAGCCACATTCGGTCCCATTGCATGCATCAGCAAGTGATTGCTCGGATCTTCTTCCCGGCCAACGTCTTCCGATATTCGGGCGGCCATCGGGACCGCCGATACCCCGGCAGAGCCGATCAAAGGATTGATCTTTCCGCCGGACAGTTTATTCATGACCTTTGCCGTCAACAAACCGCCGACCGTGCCGAAGCAGAAGGCGAACAAACCGAGCGCAATGATGGACAACGTATCAACCGTCAGGAAGGTCGTACCGACCGCTTTACATCCGACAGAAACGCCGAGAAAGATCGTGATCGTATTCATCAGCCCGTTCTGCGCTTGCGTTGAAAGCCGATCGACGACACCGCTCTCGCGCATCAAGTTGCCGAGCATGAGCATACCGAGCAACGGAATGGCATCCGGTAATAATAAACCGACAATGAGCGTAGTAAGGATCGGAAAAATTATTTTTTCCAGTTTGGTTACTTCTCGCAGCTGCTTCATCTTGATGGCTCGCTCTTTTTTTGTCGTCAAAAGTTTCATGATCGGCTTTTGAATGATCGGGATGAGAGCCATATACGAATACGCCGCAATCGCAATTGTTGCGAGCAGATCGCTGTTGGTAAAAGCGGAGAGCATCTTTGTCAGATAGATCGCGGTCGGCCCGTCCGCTCCGCCGATAATTGCAATAGAAGCTGCTGCAGCGGCATCAAAACCAAGGATGACAGCTCCTACAAGGGTCATAAATACGCCGAGCTGCGCTCCCGCACCGATCAGCATGCTCTTCGGGTTGGCGATCAGCGGACCGAAATCGGTCATCGCGCCGATCCCCATAAAGATCAGCGGCGGATAAATGACGTTTTCAACACCAAAATACAGGTACCAGAGTAAGCCCCGATTCGTTACATCCATATAATCATGGCTAATAACGAGAGCATCGCTTTCAAAGATGGTCTTACCGTTTTCGATGGTACCCTGTACAAATCCCTGCAACGTATACAAATCGGTAAAGTTACCGGTCAAAGAGAGTGTAGACGCCGTCCCGGATTGCAGCGCCGCAAAGTCCGCGTAATACGTCAACACATCGCCGTTGAGGTAACCGTCGCGTACATAGATGATGGCATCGGTCAGTTTATCGAGATAAACGCCGGCATATTCCACCTCTCCGTTTGCACCGACCGACAACGACAGGTCAGCCGTCTCATACCTGCCCCATACGATATTCTGCGCGCCGGGTATGTTAATCAAGAACATACCAAATGCGATCGGCAGGAGCAGCAAAGGCTCGAATTTTTTAACGATGGCGAGATACATGAGAACGAGGGAAACGACGATCATGACATAATTCTGCCAGTCGCCGTTGGCAAGTCCGGAAGACTCCCACAAATTCACAAGCATATCGCCGATAGAAGATAACCACCCCATCGCGCGTCACCCGTCAGCCGATCACCGCGAGCAGAGCATTGGTCTCGACATTGTTGCCGACGGCTGTCTTAAAAGAGATCTTGCCGTCGCAAGGAGAGGTGATGTCATTATCCATCTTCATTGCTTCCAAAACAAGCACAGGTTGATCTTTTTTGACGGTTGCGCCTTCTTCAACAAGAAATTGTTTGATCAAGCCGGGGAAAGGAGAAAGCAATTTTTCTCCATTTGCCGAAACATCAGCAGCGGAAGCCGCAGGTTTTGAGACAGAAGGAGTTGCCGCAGGCATAGCCGGGGCCACAGCATCCGCAGCGACCTCTTCGACCCCCACTTCGTAATTCTTCCCGTCGATCGTAATGATAAATTTGCGCATGATATATTTCTCCTTTTCCCTTATAATCTCTTGATTCTTTTGACTTTGAATTCACAGGTTCCGGCTTCATCGGCGTAGTAAGCCGCAAGTGCAGCGATGATCGCAACACGCACTTCGTCGCTTACAGGATCTTCTTCTGCATCGATCGCTTCCGCTGGTACGATTGCTGCCTTTTTCCTCTTCAAATTGGATAATCGGCTGATGATCTTACCACATAGCCAAACGATAAAAATTAACAGGACAATTCCTATAAACGTAACAAAAAATCCAAGCAACGCATACAGAAGTGACTCACCGAGCCATCCGCTTCCGTCAACGTCGCCAAAATACGGGACCTCTTTTCCGCCTTCCTGAACGATATGAATGAGCAGATTATTCAACATGTCTGACTCCTCACTTTAAAAGCATTTGCAAGGACGCAATCAAATATTGCCGCACGAACTGCGGGCGGATAATATTATCGATGTATCCATTTTTAGCCGCATTGATCGGGTCAGCATGCTCGTCCGCATAGCGGTCTGCAAGTTTTTCTGCGGGTGCATTTTCATCGGCAAATTCAATTTCAGCGCCTTTCGTATTTTCAAAGAGTGAGATCTGCGCTGTCGCAAAGGCGTAACTGTAATCAAACCCTGCCGATTTGGCCGCAAATAAAGTGTAGCCTAAGCCAACAGCTTTTTTCCAAACCACAGCAATTTTAGCGCTCTCGATCAAATCGTATGTCTCTAATAATTTGAAACAATTTTTCAAAACGCGGCTGTCATTCGTCATAAGGTCGGGGCGAATGCCGCATGTGTCTGTAAAGGTAACAAAGGGAAGGCTGTAATAAGAAGCAAATTCTGCGAACTCTGTAATTTTGGCAATGTTGTCTGCATCCAGTAAAACTCCGTTTTCCGCATCAAAAACTATGGCCGCAACGGAAATGCCGCCGACTCTGCCGAGGATACAGCGCACCTCCGGAGAATACTCCCCTCCGATTTCTATGGCGGTATCTGTATCAAAGACGGCCTCGATCAAAGCATCAGCCGTGCAATGTTCGTCCAATGCGGGATATGCCGCATTTAAATCTGTGCCGTTATCGATAACGGCGCCGCTGTAGTCTGGTAAAACATCCAAAATTTTGTGAATTTTTTCGCGCACGTATGCAAAATCGTCAGCAATAAAAGAGACAAGCCCCGTATGGGACAGAGCGGTCGCTCCGCCGACTTGTTCACTCGGGATGTTCTTTCCGCTTTTAGCTGAGATAACGAGCGGACTATCCGCCGTAAGGATCCCTGCTTTTAAAAAGAAAGTAAAATCTGCACACGCTGCAAGAAGGGCACTCTGTCCGTACACTTCTCCATTTACGACAGCAAATTGCGGCACGACGCCGTGCAGTTTGGCGGCCTTACTGAGCAACTGTGCCAAACCTTCTAAAACGGTCACCCCTTCGCCGATTTGGACGCCGCGGCTATGCAAAATATAGATGACCGGCGTAGAATTTTTTTCTGCAAGAGAAAGCATTTTTAACATCTTTTCGCATCCAGCCTTACTGACTCCGCCGTGTAGAACGGCAAAATTTTGGGCCGCAATATAAACGGGATACCCGTCAATGGTCGCGAAGCCTGTCACAACGCCTTCCCCTTCCGCTTCTGAATCGAAGAATTCGTTTTTCGAAAAACTAAAGCCGGACAGTTCAACAAAACTATCTGCATCGATCAATGAAGAAATCGTCTTGCGGATCTCGGTTCCCGCAGCCAGAACTTGTTCACGTCTTGACTGCAACAACTTGATCTTATCCATACGCCCTCCTTATAGTACATTTAAAATCTTTCCACGTTTCATTATATCGGATTTCCAATAAAAAAGCAATGCTTTGGTCAATTATTTTATTCGTTTCGCAATAATAATTTTTAATACTTAACATAACAGCACCCCAATGATTTAGCCCGCTAAATGTTTAATCATGTCAAAACAATACCCAAACGGTATATTCTTTTTAGAATTTTCCGGCTAACGGAAAAAATTAATTGCTTTTTGAATCAAAGTGTAGTAATATAATAGCGATATGCTTCCGTAGTTAAATGGATATAACAGCCCCCTCCTAAGG